>OHWG01000070.1_pt1 | contig 65489 bp, 73 predicted proteins | sample 1579621 | NCBI WGS metagenome assembly OHWG01 (sample SAMEA3882544, study PRJEB24775) | human gut metagenome | biome: human-associated habitat; feature: intestine environment; material: feces | place: Netherlands | collected 2009/2010
AAAACTAGTATTAAGACTATCACTTATTTAAGTGATATTGGTTGTCTGGAGATTCTGGGGGCTAGTCTAGAAAGGAGGAGGCGTAGATAATAATAATTCTTGTTAAAGAAGTGAGATGCCATGAAAGATGAAGAATATGTATCGCTCTTGTTTATCAGTGCCTCTTTATGTTTTTGTGTGTAACTATTCTCTGTGTAAGTGGTTGTCAACACAGTCGCTGATAAAGGAAATTCTGTGAAATGCCGGGATTAGTTTGTCTTTTTCTTTTGCATACTCAGTGAATGTATTCAACATTTATGCAACTATTTGTTGCCATTTTTATTTTCTTTTCTCCGCTGCCATGGAGGAACAGGTTTTTATCTGCCCACAGACTCCGTTTCATTGTTCTGGCTTCTCTCTGGTATGCCGGCAGGGTGTAATCTGTGTTGAAATCAGGATATACACGGGCTGCACCATGCTGTACCAGCCAGCGGTTAACTTCCATGCCGTCTTCGGTATATACCCGTCCAGGAATACGCCCGTAGCGGTCTGTCTGTGTGTATGTCACGGTTACCACAAGGCTTTTAAGTTGATTCATTGACCAACGCTCAAAAGGCTGTTTCTTTTCCGGTGCATCAATATTAACAAGACAAATCCTCACAGGATGCCGGGCCTGTAATATCTCCCGTCCGGCACTCGAATAACGCGTCACTGAATTTGAACGGCACAGACAGAACCGGAAAGCAGAAGAGTGAGTGCGAATATATATTTTATCATTTTATTTTTTTCTGATTTATTTTTATGGGGATGACGTTAATATTACGCGTTGAAAAAAATACATGTTTTTATCTTCTGAGGCACCTGACTTCACGGAGGATATTTATTCCTGTAGGCTAATCACTGTGTCTGGGTAAACAACAGATATCTGGTGGCGATATGCAGGAACGTATTGATTATCATATTGAGAAATATCAGTTCAGGGCCAGGAATGAGTCTCCACGACTGATGCGTCAGTGGGCTGATGTCATGCGTGAATGCCGGGAGACCAGGGCTGGAGCCAGGGAGCGACTGCGGACAGCATTACTGAATGTTGATTATGTGACCAGTTTTGAGCTGCCGTTTCGTCTGCTGTTAACCCGGACACCGCAGATGATTGACACTCTGCGTCGGGAATGGCTGCTCAGCCAGAAAAAAGCCCTGTTCAACGGGCGGCAGCGGGGATGTGTATACAGTCTGCAGAATGACTTATCCGGCGTGCCGGATTGTTTCAGCTACAGTCTTGCGACGCGAATACGGCGGATGGACTGCTATGGCATGACGACACGTTGTTTCACTGATATCGCCGGGCAGGTTAAAGCCCCGACGGCACGACTGAAACTGGCGCTGGAAAGCGGGTTGCTGGTAACGGCACTGGATGGCCTGTTCTGGCTGGGAACTCAGCGAATTGCCGCTGATGTGCAGAGACTGCGTCAGTCAGGTATGGTTATAGTCACCCGGGAAGTTGAGGTATCAGACTCCCTGACCGGAACCACCAGACTGGTTTCTGCCTACACACTTTAAAGCACAGGAGGAATCTTTGTTACCGTATTCGCACTGATTCTGAAATTTACCATTGTTTACCGGGACAGATTACAGACAGGATATTTTATGCGAGATAAATCAGAAGTATTAACCGGAGCGCAGAAAAACAGATTTGGTCTGATTCTTTATATTATACTATTATCAGTTGTTTATATGTTGATAACAAGACTTAATCTCACAACCACATATTATTCGCTGTATTCATCTCTGGATGAGAATTCACAGGTGACGGAGTATTTTATAATATCTATAGCTACATTTCTTTTTCTGGCGGTTTTATGTTTGTTCTTCATTTATTCTTTCTTTAAACGGAAAAGAGTTGTCGGGAAATTACTTCTGTGCATTTATATTCTTTATATATCACACTATGCTATCACTTTTGTTTATTGTCTTTATGTTGTCGGTGCTGAGTGTATGACAACCGGAAAGATTGAGCATATTTTGATTGATATTATTATAGCCATGCTTTCTCTTTCGTATGTTTGCCTTTCCGGGAGGGCAAGACATATTTTTGTTAACTAAATGTATTCTGAGTGTTTTATGGTTATGAGGCCTTCATCGGGTTATGCGAATAATCTGGTTCGGGGAGCAGTTGCTGTAAACACAGAACCTGATAATATGTCAATCTTGCTGGACAGGGTAGGGTATTTTTGTGAACTGTTTCATATAAATATCCATGCGTTGAAATGATCGTCTGTGTTTGTACAGGAAAATGACTGGCGTGTCTTGTATTAAAGAAAAATCAAAATATGCTTTTGAGAGAGCAAAACAGTTTTATTTTATGTTGTGGTGTAAAGAGTCACTGATTTATCTGTTGTTTTCTGTGCTTGTTACATGGTGTTGCGGATATACAGTGAAAAACACCCTGGGGAATGTGCTTATATTGTTCCTGATGTTGTTGTTGGGGCGGCAGAATGTTATTTCAGCAACGTGTGTCTGTATCTTTCTTTTATTAAGTGCATTCTATGCTCCGGTTGGGATGATTTACGGAAAAATAAACAACAGTTTTATTGCGTCTGTAATGCAGACAAATCTAAATGAGGCAGGTGAATTTATCACAGGCATACCTGTTCTTTATTTTATTGTTTCACTGATCATTGCTGCTTTTACATTCTGGTTCTGGCGTAAGCGTGATAAAAGCCACCGGGGATTGATCTTTCTGTTGTTCTTTATCGTATTGTCAGTAAATGCATGGCCAAAACGTATGGTTACGAATGTAATGACAGGGATAGCTGAAACCAGAGAAGAAATGATGCGATATGAATCGCTGAAAAACAATCAGAAAGACTCATGGGATATTGTGAGTGTGGAGAAGAAATATAAAACCATAATTATCGTAATTGGTGAAAGTGTCAGACGGGATTATCTTTCTGTTTATGGGTATCCTTTGCCGACAACACCATGGCTGAATTCTGCTCCGGGTATATTTATTAATGGGTATTTCTCAGCAGCGCCGAATACGATAGGTTCACTCAGCAGAACACTGACGCTTGATTACACTGAAACAGGGAATCCGGGTAATAATATTGTTACGCTTGCCAGAAAAGCCGGGTATGAGACGTGGTGGATATCAAATCAGGGCTCTTTAGGGCAACATGATACGCTGATTTCTGTCATCGCCGCCAATGCGGATAAAAAACATTTTCTTAAGGAAGGGAGCTCTTCTTCCCTTCGCATTGATGATGAGGATATGCTTCAGTATGTCAGGGAAGCTGTTAATTCGTCTTCTCCAAAAGTGATTTTCATTCATATGCAGGGGTCCCATCCTAATCCCTGTGACAGACTTTTTAATGATGCACAGCCGTTCAGGGAATTATTCGGAAATAAAGTATCCTGTTATTTATCAACATTGCTTAAGCTGGATCGGTTTCTTCAGGCAATTTATAACATGACGACAGAGCATGGCGATGATTTTGCCATGCTGTATTTTTCTGATCATGGGCAATCCGTCAGTTCAGACAGCACCCCTGTGCATCATGCGCCAGGTTTGCGTTCGGGATACGATGTACCTCTCATGATGATGGCCAGTGATATTACTGAGCACCACCTCAATCATGTGCATATCAGTGCACGTCGTTTTCCCGAGATTTTTCAATGGATCACAGGGATACAAACCAAAAATCTGCCGTTAAGTTTTTCTTTGTTACAGAATGATTTCGCTGAAAGTGTTTCTGTATTCAATGGTGAACGTGACGTTCCGGTAATGTCTTTGCCAGAAGAGCCGATACTGACCGGAAATGCTGAATCAGAAAAATAATAAAGATTATTTATGACCGAGCTCAATGCCTCATGTGTATGAGGCATTGAGCGTTTATTTCAGGCTGACACTGTTTTCAGCCCATACCTGGATCAGTGAATATGCTGACCTGTTTTTTCGCGAATATCAGCCCCCTGTAATTGTATCAATATACCCTCTCCGTTGAGCATCAGGCTGTCCAGTGAATGGATCCCACTCCTCCTCATCAGTTCGTAGCAGAGTGTACTCAGCATGGCAAGTGCAGCTTCTGATGATTTACAGTGTGTATTCAGGAGGGTAAAAATTTGTTCAAAAACATCCGGGTTTATACTGGTGCTTTGATATTCGTTACTCATAGTATTTCCTTCCAGGTCATTATTACTTCCAGATTTAACATGATGTCTGTAACCATAAAATAATGAACGTGTTCCGGGAATCCTTGCCGTGTAGTTTCCCGTAAAAATACTGTTGTGTATTACATGTCATTAGGTGGAAACCGATTGTGGCAGACTGAAAATCGATTAGAATAGCGGCGGGCGCTTGAGGCTGTATGCTGAAAGCGTTTTGTGGACGGCATGCAGCAGAAAGCCCCAGGCGATTTTTTATCAATCAACCCAGGGCCCACTGTAATGCCTAGACAACATTATAGTAGCCCGATGACGGCCGAAAGGCAATGGAGGGGCTGCGATGCCACAACGAACGTTTTTAATAATGTTAATCGTCGTCTGTGTGACGATACTGTGTTTTGTCTGGATGGTGAGGGATTCGCTTTGCGGATTCCGTGTCGAGCAGGGAAACACAGTGCTTGTGGCAACGTTAGCCTACGAAGTTAAACGTTAACGGGCAACACGGCGGCAGGAAATCTGCCGCCGGATTGTTGCGAAAGCAAACCTCAATGCGCCCTTTTTTACCTGGATTTCTGCAGCGCGTTTCAGCATAGCATGCAGTTCTGTGCTGATCCTTGCTTCCAGTCGGGCAGTTTGTGTTGCAGATGGCATGATTTGTACCTCCTAGAATATACTGAACGGCAAATTGCCGTATTGTGCTAATTACAGTCTGATACAGGGACGGCAGACAGGCATTTTGCCTGAAAAGAAAAAGCCGGTTCAGAGAAAACCGGCTGACGGATTACCGTCTAACAGTTGGTCGCTACCTTAAAATACTTCTGCAACAGGCACACCGGCAACTTTTTCCCACTCTTTAACCCGATACCGGATCATCTGCGGGAAACGTTCCTTGTACTTATATCCGAGTGTCTTCATGGTGTGCGAGACTGTGGATGCAAGATTTTAATTTCTTGTTTAGCAAGAATTATTTTATTATACGGTGTTTATACATCTAAATGAGTATCTTTGTTAATTTTATAAAGAGGAAATTATTATGAGTATGTCTCCTGCGATAGCTAATACTTTCTTGTTTGAAATGATGAAGGATAAATCGAAAGACGTTACACTTGCTGTGATCTATGCATTAGGTGAAGGTCGATGCCAGGCAGATAACATAAAGAGGGAATTACGTAGATTAAGTGAAAGTGATGATATGGAGATTAAAGTTGCAGCTATCAAGGCTCTTGGGCGACTTTATCGATAACGATATAAGTTATCTGTTGTAGTAAAGAAAATCCGGTTCAGATGAACCGGATGTATGAGCCGTATTAAAACACTTCTGCAACAGGCACACCGGCAATTTTTTCCCATTCTTTAACCCGATACCGAATCATCTGCGGGAAACGTTCCTTGTACTCATATCCACGTGCAGCCATGGTGTGCATGGTGTTGGCCAGTGTCCTTGATGAGATGCCGGAGATTTCAAGAGGGATCATCGGCAGACTCACATAGGTGGTGTGGATTTCCAGCTTGCCGTCTTCAGCAACTGTTCGGGTGAAGTTGTGAATATCCAGACCAATCACATCCATGACATTGTTTGGGTAAATGCGCACATACAGCATGGTGCCGTTTTTAATGTCGATCCCGAAATAACAACTCTTTGAGAATGACAGTTGCTCGTAATCGCTGGTCGGCGCAAAGGGACTGCTTTCTTTTATCTGCTTAACAACCTGCTGGATTTTCTTTTTCTTCGCTCTGGTTTTCAGATATAGCCAGAGTGGGGGAATAAAAAGAAGAAAATAACATCCATATGCCAGAATAAAAAGGCTTGTTGAATGCGTTAGTTTATCATCTAATAAATATGATGTATAAGCTGTTGCGTATAAAGCTAAGCACGGAATGCCTAATAAAAAATAAGCGTTGCGGGCTAGTTGATAATATGCCCACCAGGAAGGATATCTGCTTTTTGTTTTGTTCATAATAAACCCCCATATTCACCTGAGTATATTTTAATCTCTTCAGGTGAATATGGCAATACTGCTTTATTTATTTTTGATGTTTTTACTCTATTGTTTTATTCCGTCCTTATCATCTCCATTAATATTTTTCAGTTTTTCTTCACGGACGCCAGGTGTTCTGCGTATATTGGTGTTTCCGCCGGCAATAATATCTTTGACGGAAGAAACCATATTCCCCAGCATATTAACGCCGTCACGTCCGCCCAGGAAATTAATCACATGGTCTGGCAGATAAGCCTGAAGCGCAAAAACGCCCGCAACCAGTGTGGTACAGGCGCGGGCATAAATCATCAAAAATCCCGCCATGCTGAAGACACCCGTCACAGAATTTATCTGGACATTCATTAGTGCTGCCGCATACAGAGCATTCAGTATTGTGCCGCCGGCCATGATGGCCACCGATGCAAAAAAGAACCCGAACACCATCAGCAGTGGTCTGATCATACTGTCTATCAGGTAGATGTAACCATAAGCAGCACGGCTTCCCCTGTCCTGGCTTGTTCCCAGATGGGTTGCGGCCCACAGGGGGCCGGCGGCGCATCCAATTAGTACACTGACTATCCAGTTACCGACGCCGGTCATCCAGAAGATAAACGGAATAAACGGCAGGTAAATGGATAACGAAAAACCGGCACAGAACAGCAAAAACAGCAGGAAGTAGAGCGGTGGTGCGGATGCTTCCAGAAAAGCCTTTGCGGCGTCAGATAAGCCGCTAACGGCATTGACCAGTCGACCAAAAATGGAGTTGCTGCCAGCAGTGGAAAGTACCCTGACGGTGGTATAACCCGCCCAGATGGTTTCGGTTGTGACCATGGTGTAATCACCAATGTTTTTCATTTTTATTAGCGGATTTAGTTGGTCCGAGGTGGTTCCAGTTCCTGAATGTATGGTTGCAATTTGATTGGTAAATAACGTCAGGTCATTCCCTAGGAGTTTTAACAGGGCTGATTGAGGATTCTGTGTATTAGATGCCTGGTATTCACTGGCTGAGGTGGCTGTTCCCAGTGCAGGTGTATATGGTGAGTTTTGCAACTGTGCCTGGTAAGCTCCTTTTACTTCCTTCAGGAATTCAGTATCCCCTGCTTCGCCCTGCGATGAAACTCCACTCACAGTGGGGGCACGGTCGGCCAGTTCTGCCAGTCGCTGGTTGGCGGTGGCAAAGGTCTGGTACCAGGCCCCCAGGGCAACCCAGCCGTAGGTGGTCAGGTAGGATTTCAGCTGTTCCCTGCGCTCAGTTTCTGCGTTATCTGTTGGCAAGGCCTTCTGCACCGTTTCTTCATACCGGTTGGCAGCCTTCTGAATACGGCTTTCAATATCCGGCAGGTTGCCGTTACCCGTGTCGCGTCGGGTCCGGTACGCTGACACAAATTCCTGTGCTGCGCTGTCCAGGTCACGGAGCATAGTATCCATGGCAGAGCGTTGTGCCGTCAGGACACCCTGATACTCCGTTTCAATGAAGGGATTGAAAAAATAGTCCAGTGCGGACTGGTTGTTGCTGCCATTCCCTTTCACGGTGAGACTCACACTCCCGCAGGTGGCACTGCCATTTGAAACGGTGACGGTATACCTGCCGTTCTCTGTCCGTGAGGATTCGCTCATGGGAGGCGTTGATGAACGGGCAGTACGGTTAAAGTCATCGAGGCCTGCATTCATGGCGTGTTTGCACAGTGCCATCTCCAGTATTCCCCGTGCTGCCGTGCGGGTGGAGACATGAACTGGCTGTACGGTCATTGAATAGCCTTCAGCGATGTTTTCTGCAGCAGTCTGAACCATGATATTGGCGGAACCAATGCCCATGATGGATGCGCCCCAGAGCATGACCAGTTGTGCCAGGCTCCAGCCGGAAGCGGTGGGCACAATCATCATAAAACCGCTCACAATACTGAGCATTCCGACGACGTCCCGTCCGTTGTTAAAGACATTGCCCTGGTGGCCGGTGCGGACAACATGGCGGATTCCAATAAACAGGAACCAGACTATCCCCATAATGGCGATAATTGCGTTAAACACCATGAACAGGTTGCCGATAATGGTGTTGCTGCTGGCTGTCAGGGGATTTGTGACCACGTCGCCAAAAATGGTGACCAGTGCCTGGCGCGACAGGTCATCCGGATTGGTGGCGGCGCTCACAATGTCCTGATAGGTGACGAATGCCTGTGCAGGTACGGCAGCCAGCGCCAGACCCGCACTCAGTGCTCTGGGTATGATTTTCACGATAACTCCGGAACCGAAGGGATGCAGGGCATCAGCCTCCGGAATGAGGAAAAGGAATTGCAGACCGGACGGTCAGTACTGCCGGTGGGTAATGGCCAGCCATGTGGCCTGTTTCCAGCCGTGCCGGGCCTGCAGGTAATCGGGGAAGGTGCCCTGTTCGTCCTCGCTGACCCGCCGTTCATTCAGTTGCCAGAGGCGGTATGACACAATCAGGGTTTTTGAGGCACACAGTGCTGCAATGGCACTCATCAGTAACAGGCAGGCCAGTATACGTATCAGGGTGATGGCCGGAAGCGCTGTGGCAGCAAGGGCCATGCCGCACAGCAGAAGTACCGGTATCATCATCAGCCAGAATCCTGTCCGCCAGAACATCCTGCGGCGTCGCAGACGCCGATCCAGTTCGTTGACCGTAAGGCCACTGGCCCTGACGGCTTCTTCCCAGGTCATACAGACCGGACTCTCCGGTTGCCGGTCGGGCATGAGGCGCTTCAGGCGCGTTTTATGCTGGCCCAGCATATGGCGGCAGCTGCGCAGTATCCACCGGGTTTCTGCCAGTGGTGCGAACAGGTTTATCCCGATGTCACCGATGCGGCGGAGACGGGGGGCCGGTTTTTTTTTGTCGGTGCTGTTGTCGTCTCTCATCTTACGCTCCCCTGGCTCATGGCCTGTGACAGTTCACCGAGACGCTGTCCGTAATACTGTCGTGCCGCCAGTGCCAACTGCTGCCCGGCGATAACATTACCCTGGCGTATCTGCTCTTTCAGGTCGTTCATCTGCCAGTTCAGCAGGGCGGTAGTGCGCAGCAGTTCACGGAGAAGGTTATCGCCTTCCATGCCCTGCAGATCCTGCTGCCAGTCGGTGTTTGCATAGCGTCTGCCGGCTTCAAAGGCCTCAAACTCCCGCTGGCTCATGTGACCACGGGTGCGGGCCTCTGATGATGCGGTCCGGTCAAAATATGCCGCAGCGGATGGTGACTGCAGGGCTTCAGTCAGCGCTCCATGGGTGGCCTCATTAGGGGTACTGTCAGCTATCAGTGATAGTTGCGGATGAGAAGCGGCATCGATGATGCCGTTGTATTCATTCTGCAGGCCCACATACGTGCGCCCGGTCTGTGTTCCCACTTCACCTTTCCCCGGGGCACGACCCGCTGACGGTCTGGCGGTGTTTTTCATGTAAGCCGTGGCAGCATCAATCTGTTTCTGATCCCAGGTGAGGGCGGCAGGGGTATCTGCTGTGCCTGCACCCTGATAGAGCGATCGCACCTGGCTGTCTCCGCCCGGCAGCTCGCCCACGGCAGGGCAGACATCGGTTCCGCCAAAGCGGGCATATTCAGCTTCCGTGCAGTAACCGGCATGAATGCCTGCACTGTCATATGCCTCGCGGGTTGGTGAGTCTGCTGTCCGGGAGAGACGTTCACGGATGGGTTTACTGCTGACGCCTCCTCCCTGACTCAGACGTGCAGCCGCAGACGCTGCTGCACGGCGACTTTCAGCTGCAACTCCGGAGGCGGATTCACTGCAGATGGAGTCCGGCACGCTGAAGCTCTTCCGGGCTTCCTCAAGCCGGCGGGTTTCATTACTGAATATCATCTGCTGACGGGTGGCCTGCCCATCCTGTGCGATGACAGAGGCCAGCTTCTCTGAACTCTGGTTGATGGCTGTGCCGGTGGCTGTCTGCATACGGACCATCTCTGCCATCACGCCCTGAATGGCGGCCAGCTCCGGCATGATTTGTGTGGTGACAGGCTGGCTGGCCACTACGGTCACAGGATAGGCGTGGGTGGACGGGATAACTGTACAGCCTATCAGGAGTGCAAGCAGTGTGGTTGCTGGTTGTCTTTGCATTCTTTTTTCTCCGTTTTCAGGGGATACAGGATGTCTGGTACGCGGTGACTGTGTGATTCCGGCAGCGGAGCCAGCGGGAAGCACTGGAAGCGACGGGTGATCCATCCCTGACGGTTGCGGTTATCGATGAGCGTGAAGGTACGACGCTTCACGCGTTTCAGCGTCGGGGTATCGGTTTCCATTACCGGCCAGTCTCCCGCCGTCAGTGCCGGTGTGCCGGGGCGATCCGGCCACAGCCAGGTGTTGTCGGACATCAGCGCCGTGAGAGGCGAGGGCAGGAGCCAGTGAATGACATGCTGTATATCAAAAGGAGGCCGCTCCGGCACGTTGACCTGCCAGGTGGCCGTTGTTATCAGCGTGCCTGTCTCTCCGGGCAGAGCCAGGCGAACGCCACTCATTTCCCCGTCAGCCCGTCTGTCACTGGCGAAAATGACCCGGGGATTGGGGGAGGGACGCAGCGTGAAGCAGGCGGACGGCAGGGTGAAGCTGAAACTGTCACCGTCCACGCGCAGCGTTTTCAGGAAGACCTGTCCCCGTGCAGGACGCCGGCAGCGGGGAGTGATGTGTATGCTGTACATCAGAGGTGATATCCCTGCTTACGGATGAGTTCTGCAGCCAGATCATGGATGACGTTTTCACTGTCATGTGTACGGGCGCGGTGTTCTATCAGTGAGGTGGCTGAACCACGGGGAAAGTGTTCTGCCAGGATCTGGCGTGCCCGCAGTGACCCGAGCTCCTGCGTCAGCGCACGTCTCAGGGCGCTGTCTTTGGGTGAGGAATTCAGTGCCCACAGCTCCAGTGGACCGAGAGTGAATTTCAGGATCCGGGCCAGCGTACCGTTTTTTACACGGAACACAGCCAGTACCGGGACACCGCTGCCATCCGGTGCAGCCCCTTCCGGCATTTTCAGGAAGCGCCGCAGGGTGACTTCAGGGACACCAAAATTATCCCGCAGAAACGGAATTTCGTCAGGGCGGTAACGCAGCAACCAGAGGGTGTTGGCGGATTTGAGAACTGCCGGTGGATAGTCCTGCAGTAGCTGGGTGCTCAGCACTGTGCGTATCCCGAACTTACGCTGCTCCAGCTCCTGGGTGTCCAGGGCTTCCCAGATGAAGTTGATCCCTTTTGCATTGTGCAGTTCGTCATAGACTTTGGTCTTGACCTCCTGATCAAGCTGTTCAATGCGGCGGAAAATCACCTCATGGTAGCGTGGGTCGAGATTTTTCCGTATTTCCTCCTGATACTGCGGCAGGACAAAATCCCCGCCGGCGATTTGTCCTGCCAGCAGGTACATGATGCCGGTGCGCAGACGCCCGGCAGGTGTCTTGTCACCGGCCACATTGTTCAGATCAACGGCCACAACGCGGGTGTCGGGGCTGAGCATAAACCGGGTACAGCCGGACATCATCGGGTAGTCACTGTGTCCCTGATCGAGGGCACGGCGGATGTAGTCCAGTAACAATTCTGCTGAGTTATCGCGCTGAACTGTGCCGAACACATCCCGGATGGATGGCTGTCCCAGCAGGGCGGACATTTCAGCCAGCAGGGGCATGGCCTGGTAGTGTGCCCGCTGGGCTGCGGGGATATTGCCAGCCATATGCAGCATGTCCCTGATTTCAAACCAGGTGGCAGCATTCCACCATCCTGCGTCATGTTGTTCTGCGATGCCACTCTCTTCCAGGGCGAGATCCACAAGGGGCTCTGTTCCTGCACGGTACAGTCTGGGGTTGTTTTCGCCATACTCCCTGAAGGCCAGATCCACCAGGTTGCTTATGATTTGCCGGGTGTCACCGGGATTACAGGGCTGACCGGTGCCGGTATCCACGCACAGTGCGCAGAGTACAGATACCATGAAGTTCTTTTCCGGGGTGGCGGGTTTTTTAGCACCGTACATCACATCAAACAGGTTACGGGTGTGTTCCGGATCATTGCTCAGAATGATCCCCACGGCTTCGTCCTTTCTCTGCTCCGGCAGGCTGTCACGGATAAGCTGTACCAGTCCCTGTGCACTGAATCCCTTGTCGATATAGGCAATGAAAGGCAGGTTCTTCTGGGCTGAGGCTATCTGGATCTCCGACAGTGCGTTGATGAGTACCGATTTGCCCAGACCGGGTGCGCCGGGCGTCAGTTCCGTGTGCTTGTTCTGTTGTGACGATGCCAGCGCGACCTCCCATGCAGAGCCGTCCTCGGTGTGCATCATCAGATTTCCCTGTCCCCGCCAGACAGAGCCGGCCCTGTTCAGGGGAAACAGGGAAAGGGCGTGTGAAAGGGGCGGGTAAAGGGGGACTGGACCGGAACCGTGGGAGGCCGCCAGAACCGTGTTCACCCAGGCACGTCTCGGATCACCGAAGGTGGTGGTGGTGCCGCATACTCCCCAGCCTTCCAGCGCAGATTTCAGGAGAGCCTGGTTGCGGGTACAGACTTCCCGGCTGTTTCCCCATGTGGTGGCAACAATAGTCATGATACAGACCGGATCATGTTTGTTGATGTCATTCAGCATCATCACCGAGTCATACATGGGCCGGAGAGGGGAAATAAAGCTGCTGTAGGTCAGCAGGGTTTTCTTGACCCCAAGCGCCTTCATGCCGCCGGGCATCAGATCCATCCGGATACGCCAGGGGATTGCGCGGGGCACATCCCTGACCAGCTGGTTGAATGTCCGCAGATTCTGGGGTGGCAGGGTAATGGCGACCATACCGTGCCAGAGGTCACCGGCCTTTATCAGGCTGCCGTGTGTTTCAGGCTGTGTGGTGAATAACTGCAGATTCAGCGACGGTGCGTGGAATACAGAGGTATCCTCGCCCTGTCGCCAGCCGGCAGGACGGGCATCTTCAGGCAGATGAGGCTGCCATACTGCAGGTGTGCTGTTGCGCTCCAGTTGACGGCGGATTTCCCGTCCCACTTCATGAATATCCATCAGGCGAACCAGCAGACCATCAGAATCATGTGTCAGGGCCTGCTCCAGCGTGTCCAGAAAGGCGTCATGCCGTATTTTGAGTGCGGAAAGTGTCCAGCGCCATGGATCCTGCGCAAATCGGGCTGGCGGAGCGTGTTCAGCGAGTTTCCTGATACGGGTCTGGTGGTCCTTGCGATCGGTCCGGCTCAGCAGTTCTTCAGAGCTCCAGACGGTCAGCCAGCAGCGTTCCCGGACAAGCCAGGGGGTGAGCGTGGTGACTTTTTCATCCAGAACGTCCTGAAGCAGGATCCCCGTGCGTGCGATGGATTTTCGCTGGGGTAAGAGCATGGCTTCGATTTCATCCCTTCCACGCTCCGGATCGCGTTCGAAAACAAAACTGATTTTGTGACCGATGTTTTTATAGGCAGTGTTCATTCGCTCTGCCAGCGCTGTAATCAGTGATTCCAGTGTGCCGGGGGCTGTCAGGTCCGGGTTTTCATCCATTTCTTTCAGGGCACCGCTGATTTCAAAGACGGAAAGGTAATACCCCTGTTTTGTGGTGGCAATGTAGGGGGCTTTCAGCCAGGGGCGGCGTTCGCGGTCCTGCTGGTCCAGACCGATGACGGTGTGCAGATCACAGTAATCGGGGAAGAATGCGGAAACGGAATACCGTGACAGGGTACTGATACAGTCTTCAATGGCAAAAATAATGCGGTTGATATTCATGGCAGAGGTGGCTCCGGAAGACAAAATAAATCGCGGGCTGCAACTGTATTCAAATGGGAACGCTATGCGTGTAAGTTGTGCTGAGTGAGTATTGCTGTCAGGATGTTTTTTGCTGAGAATAGTGTAGTTTCCCCGGCAGGGAAATTTAAAGTCATGATTTGTCCTCCAGGTTATGTGTAATGTTTTCCGTTTTTAATATGTTTCTTGGGAAATGAGGAAATAGAGTGAAGGCTGAAAATAAAATATTAAATCTTTTTCATGCGACAACAATGAGCAGAGGTCTGCAAATAATAAAAGATGGGAAAATAAGAACAGATGCTCCTTCTGTTATATGCTGGTCGTTAGAGACGACACCAGGATGGATTTATTTATCGGATCAACTTGATAATGCGGTGCATTGGGGGAATAAAATAGCATGCCTTTCAAAAGATGAATTATTTTTCTATATTTTCAGAGTTCAGGTTCAGGAAGAAAATTGTTATCCTGATACAGATGATTTGCAATATGTGTCGTGGTTATCTCCTGAGGAGGCAGAAAACACAGACCTGTATACATGTCTTTCTCTTTGCCATTCCTGCCGAACTGACAAAGAACTGTATACAGGTTGTGAAATATCAGATTATGCAGTCCTTCCTGCAACAACACTGTATACTGACAATTCAGGACATCCTCAATATGATATTGTTAATACGCTTAAAAAACATATAGGCAAAGATGAGTATAATCAGTATGAATCACTTCGTCAGCGTATTGAATGGGTTTGTTTATAAGTGATCTTATTAAGATGTACAACAATAGATTTTCTTCTTTTGTTTTGTATAAATACCGGAGGAATATAAAAGAAACGGAGACTGCAGAGACAGAGATGAAGTTGTTTTCCCCGTTTCCTTAATGAAAATTCAGTCAGGGGTGTGGCCGGATAATTATGCCGCGCACTTAATTCCCTGTTGAACTGAAGTATTCCGGCAATATTCAGCAGTACGCCGGCCAGCCTGCCGTCATCATCCCGCAGGAAACGACGGAGTAGCCGGTGCTCTTCTTTGGCGGTACTGTCAGTTTTTCCGGCCAGGTGTGCGTGGATGAGTGTTATAAGCGTCTCCGGGGATATGCGGTGAATTTTCATCATTCTTCTCCTGATTTTGTCGGGGGCACACCCGGATAGATAAACTGCTGGCGGCGAATGAAAAAATCACAGAAGGGCATATCCGGTAATTCCGGGAGACCGGATACGGCAATATCCATCCATGAGAGATAGTTATCGACGCTCACTGTGACGGTGATGCTTTTATGGGTACGGGATCTTTCATGAATTTCTGCAGCCAGAAAGAGCAGCCAGCCGCCGTTAAATGCCGGGTGGCGGAGAATGAACCGGGCAATTTCTTTTTCATCTCCGTCAGGCGGAATATTGTCAGTCAGCGTCCGTATAATAAAACGCCGGAATGAATCTGCAGTGAACTGATATCCGGCAGAGTGTGTATCCATTTTTGTTCCTCTGTAAGTTGAGAGGGCCGGCAGAACGTCACCGGCACCGGTGTGTGTCACATGACGTACTTTTTGTCAGGAAACGAATCCGGCAGCAGAATGAGCGCCACCCCGTCCATTTTCTCCCTCAACGTTTTACGCTGTACCGGCGGCCAGCGGCGCAGGGCATCAGCAAAATCCGCCGGACGCCAGGTGCGAAATTTCTCCTCAACGGCCAGGCGGTTCTGTACCAGAGCATTCAGTACGGCCCGTCCCTGTCTGACTCGCTTACGCTCATCGCTGAAAATTTCCTTCAGTGCCCGTGCATTGAGAGCAACCACCGAGGCCGGATGCAAATCAGGGAGCCAGACCATCACCCCCTGTGCTGCAGCGTAGCCGTTCAGGCAGTGCCAGGCGTGGCAGAAGGCACAGAGATGAAAGGGCGGGCCTTCCGGCTGCAGCAGTTCACTTTCATTTTCGCTGAGTGCATCTGTTGTGACGATTTGTGACTTTTCCACATGACGCAGGGCCAGTCGCCTGGCCGACAGGCGGGCCTGTGCCAGGGACCGCTCCGCATCCTGCAGGGTTCGGGTGTGTTTCTTTTTTTCGTCAGCGTTTTCCGGTACCGGATGTTTTTTCAGGCGCATCACCCGGGTGAGGTTTTTTTCCAGCAGGACGACCGTATCCCGGCAGGTGTCAGCCATCTGCTGTAATGGCCATGAATCCTCCAGAATGAAGCGGTGGGTGACGGTCCTGCGACAGCAGGGGCAGCGTCCCTCTGTTGAGAGCACTGGCGGTGGTAACAGGGATTCACCGCTGAATACCGTGTCCGGTTGCGGGAGCGGGAAAAGCCAGCGTTCCCGGGCCGGGGCGATGAGTGGCGGTGTTTTGTTCATACGTTTTTCTCTCTGTATACAGGGTGACGGCAGCCAGAATCAGTGCTGCGATGGCGGTGGAATAACATTTTGCAAACACAAACTCCTGATTATCCCGGTTGTCGCGGGCAATCACGTTGCCGTGCTCTGTTCTGAGCAGGGTGAAAGGGGGCAGCTCACAGGACATGGTCTGGTCCTCCTCATTGTGTGAAGACGGCACCGGTTTCCCGGTGCCTTTGCGGATTAACTGATTGAAACCGGAGAAAGACCGAGCGTTTTCTGTCCGCTACCCATCAGTTCCGGTACGACGGCAAGGCAGAGGCCGACCAGAATTGACAGCAGGCAGGCCAGCCCGGCACCGGGTTTTTTACCGATTTGTTTGAGGCCAAGCAGGCCGCCGATAAAGAGCACCAGGCCAATAACCTGACCGATAGCCACAAATGAACTGCTGGAGCCTTTTGCACCATCGCCAACGGTTTTGATCATATCGAATAGGGTGTTTGCCATCGCTGTGTGGGGCAGCAGTATCACGGGAAGCAGAAGTAACAGGCGTATCAGCCGATCACGGCAGGCCACCAGGCATAACTGAACATAAATAAATGCAGCGCACAGACGCGCCGCCATGGCACGGAATCGTGACATATAGTCTCCTTAACTAACAGACTGAATGACTGAAAATGAATGTGGATCAGAAGGCGAGACCAAGACTCGCCAGAGAGGCATCGATGACGCGATCGATAAAAACCAGCAGAACGCCGGCAACAAACTTGACGTTTCCTTTGCTGATGGACTCACTGCTGCTCAGGGCGGTATGCCCGTCCAGCAGGGATTTACGCCAGATGGAAATGCCGTTCATGGCAAACCCCACTCCGGCCAGTTTTACCAGTGAGAGCATGGCATTGGCGGCACCGGCAGCGGCACCAAAGGTGGTTGGTTGTACATAAGCGATAGGGCCGAAGGAATCTGCCCTGAATCCCATCTGGGTACCCCCGGCATTGATGAAGGATGGCAGGGCGACCAGCATGCCGCAGATGACGATACCGGCGATAAATTTTCCCGGTCCCATACTGTGACGCCCTTCAGCCCGGGCACGCATCAGATGACCAATCAGGCCGATAATCCCCAGCAGCTCTCCCCAGGTGAAGAGAAACTCCATGCCTGCACTGAATATACCGCTGGCAAAGTTCTCTATGGCTGTCAGGGCATCAATGCTCATCATCGTAATGTACCGGCAGAGGTGATGACTGAGCGGCTGGACGGTTCAATCCGGGTGATGGTGATATTCCCCAGCCTGTCACCTTCCCGTACTGCCCAGGCGCTACCCTGCCAGCGGATCCAGGCCATTCCTTTTTCCACCGACATGATTTGCATGCCCTGCAGGCGGGAAGGCGGGGTTTTCGTTGACTGGCCGTTATTCCCGGTCGGGATTTGCAGTGGTCCCTGCATCTGCAGGGCATGCACCTGCTTACGGGTTTCATCAAGCAACTGACGGGTTTCCTGTGCCCAGGCCTCATCTTTCCGTATGGTGTCGCCAAGGGTTGTGATGCTCTCTTTCAGCATGGTCAGGGTACGTCGGATTTCCTCATCCCGCCTGTCCAGCTCTGCTTTCAGGTCACGGGCAAGCTGCTGCATGTCTGCCTGTGGGGAGACAGGAGGCGCGGACATGGTGTTTCCGCTCCCGGTCTCCGTCATGGGCATGGGCTCTGCCCAGCTTTCGGCTGCGGGCGGTGTGACAGCGAAGCCTGCATCTGCAGGGGGCTCTGAGGGTGTCCGCAGAAACTTGTACCAGACTGCGGCCAGGATGATGAGGACACAGCCGGCCCAGACTGGCAGGCTGTATCCCATATACTGGCGTTTCAGGAAGGATTTGCCGGATGCCGGTGTCGTTGTTTCGCCAAAACTGCCGGGATCTTCATGTTCGTTTTTCATGGATGACTTTCCTGTTGTATTCCGTAACGTTGCCGCATTTCGTTCTGTTTACGCATGACAGCTGCCTGGATCCTGTCAGACGCCTGACGCTCTGCTTCTTCCTGGGTGAGCGGGCGTCCGGAGGGCGGTGGCACAGAAGGGGCAGTGCCGGAGGAGGGGGGACTGATATCGTTGCTCATGACCGGCTCAACAAACAGAATGGAGACAACCTCTCCGCGTGACACTGTCACCTGCCGGTAAGGTTCGCTCTCCGCCTGGCGGGTCAGCAACTGACTGCCCCGTTCGGCCATGCCGCCTGCAATGACGCCAGCCAGCGCCTCGCCATCAGGCATTCCCACCCTGCCGGTAATGCTGCCGTAGTTTCCCTGAATGACCTGTGTGTTGGCGTCTTTGTAAAGACTCCCGACACTGCCCACCCCACCGAGCACAGACGGCAGAACGATATGCTTAAACCAGCGGTGGTTCACGTCGCTGGCCACGGATGACATGCCGGTATGTTCATTCAGGGCATATGCATTGACTTTCAGAAACATGCCCCGCCACATCATCCAGTCAAAGTGGATATCCATTCCCTTGCCGGCGAGTCTGGCGTCCTGGCTGTAGAGGACGGCCCCGGCCCATGGGCCGGCAGGTACGGAGGCCACCACGCGGGAGACAGCATTGTCAGAGTCCACTTCCGTATCAATGAAGGCAGGTACGCGGGTCAGTGCCGGTATCAGCTGTATCCCTGTACGAGCTGCCGGGGTTGCCAGACTGGCCTCCTGCAGACGTGGTTGTGGTGATGTGCCGGTACCGGGTGGTGAGGCGTGTGAGCTTATCCCGGGAGCACCAGTGGTACCCCACATTGCAGCCGCCACTACCGGGGGGCGGGCGTCAGGATGCTGTGTGTTGATGCGGGCAAGCAGTTTTTGTAACGCTTCCCGCTGTTTTTCCCGGGCTGTTTGATCTGCCTGAGGGGGCGTTGATGGTTGACCAGAACCCTCGGCCTGGTCAGCAGGCTGAGTATCCCTTCTTTGATTATTTCCGTGATCAGTATCCAGTCCCCTGGGCAGACTGGCGATGAACGTCTGGTTATTACGTAACGCTTCTGCGGCCCCGCGCTCATTGTCAGCACGCAGTAAATCCCGGTAGTGCTGTGACTCCACCACGGTCCGCCCGCTGCCTGTTGTCGTGCTGTTGATATTGACTGACGAGAGCGATGCGCTGTTTTCGGGGGAAAGCCAGGTGAGCAGCAGGTATCCGCCCCCGATGATAATCACGCCCCCGAGAACCAGCAGGGCTGACAGTTTTTTGCCGGACTTTGCGGCTGTGTCCTGTTCTGCGCTCATGATTTACTCCAGTTCAGGGGTGACGTGAATGGACTGACCATTCACGGAGAAGGTGAGTAAGGGTGTCACCGGCAGTTTCCACAGACGCGTACCGTCAGCAGATGCCAGCGTCTGTTCAAATTCATCCCGCAGCATGGCCCGCGATCGCACGAGCAGATCATCGCCGTGCTGCCAGATGGTGGTGCCCGGAACATTTCCGGAGAATTTCAGCCGACGCACGGTGGGATCATCGGGAGGAACACCGTCCAGAAAGGCCTGCAGGGTGGCATCATGCAGGGCAATCTTCTCTGATGGTACGGCTACCACAGGACTGGCAGGTCCCTGACGGGGAATGCGCAGATCCAGACGGCTGTCGATTTCCTGACTCAGGGTATTGGTGTCGGTTTCACCACTGGTGATATTCAGAATGACCGGTACAGACAGTCCTTTGAGGTAGACCGTTACATTCCCTGCAGCCCAGGCGCGCAGGGGAGTGACGGAGACCATATTGCCGTTGAACTGCACATCAAAGTGACCGGGTGCCGCGTTATAAGGCGGATCCGACTGAGGCCACGGGGAGCCGTTGATGTCCGTGAACGTTACCACGCTGACGTTATGCAGTGTGGTTCGGACAAGCGGCAGACTGGCCCCGGGTGACAGATTTACCGTGAGGGAGCTGATACGGGGCACCACACTGGTGACAGGAGCGCTGATGGCCCGTTCGTTATCGGCCATTCGTCCCCGCAGTTCCCGAATTTCACCTGCATTCAGGGGGGAATCCAGTGATGCGGCTTCCTGAACAAGGGGAGAGGCAGGTGGCGGCAGGGAGCCTGTGAGTTGTGTGGCTGGCGGGGGGCCGCCTGCGGGGGCGCTCCCGGGAGCCTGTCCTGTCTTTCCGCCAGCCTGTGGGGTTCGTGCGTTCTGCCAGCCCGGGTTATCTGCAGCCGTGACAGTGCCGCACACAATAAGCAGTGCGCCAAGAAGATGATGTATTTGCATGATATGAGTCTCAGGTTCCTGATGCGGCGTTACGGGAAACCATCTGGCTGATTTCCATGCCGCCGGGTTTGATTCGTGGGTCAACGCGCCGGACAGTGATTTCAAAGGTGAAGGCCTGCTCGGGGCGGGTGCTGGTCTGACCGACCAGACGCATCCTGACCGGATACTGGAATTTCCAGAACCAGATGCCGTTTTCCATCTGGCCCTGATTCACCAGCGTGCCGGCCCCGATGGTGGCTGTGAGGTTAAATTTCTCCTTTTTAATGGTGTCCAGAATGTTGGAGGCCTGAAGAGCATTCACATAGCCGGCAAAACCGGCTTCGGAAAAGCGGGGGGCCAGTGTCGTGATTTGTTTCCTGTAGTGGACAAAATCCAGATTAAAAGCTTCGCTCAGCGTCATGCTGCCAAACGTCATGACGTCGCTCTGACTCCAGGCTGGCTGACTGGTGGGGGCCAGGCGGACCAGCCGGCCATTGTCGGTGGCAAAGTATTCACGCGTTACGTTGCTGTTATGCCAGTACTGTATGATATTGCCGGTCAGACTGATGACGAGAGCTGCGCTGCTACACAGCAAGGCCCTGACCAGTCCGGGAACCAGTGCGGCCCGTTGTTCTGACTGTGCAATGGTACTGAGCGTTTGTTTATAAATATCTCCGCTGTTATCTGTTTCCGGAGAGACAGGGGATGTGGGGTGTGCTTCGCTCATGGGGCTCCTGTTCAGAGGTTATAGTCTTTCCAGGGGTCGATATTCCCCGGCAGATGTTCATTCACCCGATCCACGACGGCATCACAGACCTGGTTTTCCAGATCGCGAAGGATTTTGTCCAGGCTGGGGAATTGCGGAAGAGTGATGCTGACGTCCTTAATGCGGGACAGGCAGGACTGCAGGGAGGAGGCGACGTCATTCTCCCGCTGTGACCATGCCTGGCTGGCTGTGCGCGCCCGCTCCCAGGCGGCTCTGCTGCCGGCTTCGGCAGCGGCCCCCGCCCGGCAGGTGGCGGCACCTGCCACCGGTGATGCCAGGGTGATGCCGGTCAGTATGACCAGCAGCGTTTTTTTCATGTTCATGGTCGTCCTTACCGGCTCATCGGCCGGGGCTGTGGGATTGTGCCTGTTGCAGAGTTTTTTCCTGCCTGTCCTCCGCCTTTTGGCTGTCAGACCACTCTTTCCAGGTCTGCTCAAAACCCAGAGAGCGGAAAAGCTTGTCCGGTTGCTCTTCCGGTTTGTGGATGGCGGCAAACAACGGGGAGTCCTGTTGCTTCAGGTGAAACTGCATTATTTGTGGGGACGGACGCTGATGATTATTCTCATCATGGTTAACAGCTTCACCGTAACCGGCAAACTGCAGACCGTTATCCGTCAGGGCATTGATGACCAGCTGACGGTTGTCAGCTGACGGGGTGGCCAGTGCCGGGTAAAGGGTGCCGTTCAGGCGGACCACGCCCTGCAGATGATCATCTGCGCTGTGGACCAGCAGAAGATTCAACTGACGATTGTCCTTATCGGCAGAGGCGATGGCTGGTATCAGTTCATTGGGGGCATTACCAGCGAGGGGGAGTCGCATTGATTGATCCTGAGATGCTGATGCAGGTTGCCTGTCTTCACCAATGTACAGATTATTGGGAGGATTTTTGGGGGAGCGAACTTCCTGCATTATCTGTGGCCAGTGTTGTTGCATCTGTAACATCACCTGGCTGAATGTTGCCATCGGAAACTCCAGGGTATGCTGACCCGCATGAGGTTGGTCATTATTAACGGTAATGCCGTTACTGACCGGGGTTATGGCCCAGATATTACGGATACGATCCCGCGTTTCACCGGACAGCCGGAATGTTTCTCTCGCCTGCAGTGTCAGTGTGACGGGGTCACCCTTCTGATGGTTTTTGACCAGTTCTTCCAGGCCGTTTCCCCAGTATTCCCGTTTGCCACTGCGGTTGGTGAGCTCCACAAAAAAGCAGCGCCCTTTTCCGGGCGCATACTCTTTTTCTCCGTAGTTTGTCAGGACGGCAGTCACACTTTCACCGGGGCTGAGCTTGCCGGGCGGCTCTTCCACCGGTGTGTCGGGTTGCTGCGGCTGTGCACTGACAGGGGCTTTTTCTGGCGCAGACGACGGGGCGGCGGGGTGTTCCGGTCTGTCGGCCCGGGGGGCTTCAGCTTTTGCCGTGACCGGCGCTTCCGGATGCGGTGTTTCAGCCGTACTGCCTGCAGTTTGCTCTGTTTCTGCTTTCGGTGACACAGGGGGGGCCGGTTGTGCCATTGTTGTCTCTTCCGGTGACAGGCGGTTGAGTTCCGGCGTGGGTCTGTGGGTGACGATGGCATCATGCGCCATCCCTTTCTCCTGGCGGAGTTTTTCCAGCGCAGCCCTCTGGACCGGGAGTTTCATGCGAACCTTGATGTCATATTCGACAATCAGCTGCATGGCTTTTTGTTTAAAGGCATCACTGCCGGTCAGCTCGATAACGCCGCCATAGAAGTTGGTGGCCACAGCAAGGGCAGCCAGGACCTTTTTGTCATCAGCGCTGGCACCATCCACCATTTCCAGACGGTTGAGTTTATCCAGGAATGCCGGTTCGCCGTCGACGCGGCAGAGCGCAGTATTGTCGGGTAACTCATCGTATGTAAGATTTTTAATAATCTCGTCCAGGTTGTGCCGCTGCGGACTGTTGGGCCGGCGGGGCGCAAAGATAATCGTGTCCGGTTCTGCTGACGATGTGTCTTCCGGGCTGGTTTCAGGTGGTGACGGTGGTGCTGTGGCCTCTGTCGCAGTTTCGGCCTCCGTAAGCTTGTTCTCCTGAATAACGGGAGGTTCGGCGGTGCGTGATTTCCCACCGGTCAGAAAACGGCGCAGACGGCTGAAAAGCGATGCTGTTTCAGGGCGGGCTGCTTCATTCGCTGTGCTGGTCTCAGTGGCGGACACAAGACGCTCTTCCTGCGGTTTATCTTCAGCCGTCGGTTCAGCGGTGGCCTGCCGGACTGGCTGAGTTTCTGCTGGTTCAGAAGGTGAGGCTGTTTCTGCTGTGCCGATGTTGTGAACAGTGGCAGCAACCGTGGCATCGGCATTGAGCTCCTCAGGCGGTGCGTCACGGTTGTTATCGGGGACGGCAGAGGCACTCTTTTCACTGGTATCCGTTGCAGACAGAACATCCTCTTCCTGCGGTTTATTTTCTGCCGTTGCTTCAGGGGTTGCCTGCTGAACAGGCTGAGTCCCGGCAGGTTCAGAAGGTGAGGCTGTTTCTGTTGTATCGGTGTGGTGAGCCGTGGTCATCACAGTGGCATCAGCGTTGAGGTCTTCCGCAAATGCGCTCCAGTCGTCAGCGCTGGCCATGGAAACCTGCACTTGTTCTTCAGACTGCGTTGTGGTGGTGTGCTGTGTCCCGGCAGCGTCGGAGAGGGAGGTTTCCGGTGTGTCTTCACTCCGTGGATGTTCTTCTGCCTGCGTGCTCTGGTTGTCAGCGGTGGTGGCAGAGGCATTTTCTTCACCGGTATCAGCGGTAGCCACAGAGGCATTTTCTTCTCTGGTATCGGCAGCGGAAACAACGTTCTCGTGTGGTTTATCTTCTGCGGTCGGTTCAGTGGTTGCCTGCTGCACGGACTGCATCCCGGCAGGTTCAGGAAGCGTTCCTGTTTCTGCTGTGTCGCTGTTGTGAGCGGTGTCTGTACCTGTGGCGTCTGTATTGAGGTCTTCCTGGTCGCCAGCGGTAGGCACAGAGGTATTCTCTGTGCCGGTATCAGCGGCAGACGCAATATTCTCCAGTGGTTTATCCGGGGATAACGTCTCCGCAGTTACTGATTGCAGGGATGCATAGGCGGCATAGTCATCTTCATATGCCTGGTTTTCTGTATCGTCGGAGTGGGTGTCATAAGGCGTATCCTGTGTCGCCAGCTCCGTTTCCGGGGCTGTGCTCTGTCTGTTTTCAGGGGACATTTGTGGCTTCTCATCTTTTACCGGTGTGAATATCAGGTTGTCGATCACGACAGCCTCACGATGGTCGGCAGTGTCACTGTTGGGTGTGGGGATACCGATATGTTTTAACTGTGCATTCATGGCATTCTGAAAGTTGTCCCGTCCCCGGCTGGCGTCCAGGTCATTGAAATCGGTCAGTCCCTGTGCTTTTTCCGCCTCCGTAAAGGCCGGAATAATGACTTCGCCATTCGTGACTTCTGCGGCCTTTGTTGCACTAAAAACCCCTTTGTTAATTTCCCGTTGATGATCGTTGTCGGCACAGAAGACAAAGGGGCTGTCAGTCCAGATTTGGCGGGCATTTTCTGCCACGGCAATCATATTGCTGGCATCAACTGTCATCAGAACCGGAAGGCCGGTTGCTTCGTGCAGGGAGGCGGCAGTAGCGTAACCTTCCGCAAATAACAGGGGGCGGCCATTTTCCGGGGTTCCGAAGGTGAACCAGTTGCCGGTTTTCTCGGAGTCTTTCAGAATGCGGGCATCCTTCCCGCCGGTGACCGGAATACGCTGGTACGAACGTATTTCTCCCCGACCGTTGCTGAAGGGAATAACCAGCTCATTTTTATTGTTCAGCCGCACGCCAGGCGCGGCCCGGATGCCCTTGCGCGTCAGGTATTCATGTGCTGTTGCCTGTGGCAACCCGTTAATATAGGAGCGGGCATAGCCGGCCTGTTTGTTATACTGTTGCTGCAGTTTACGTGCGTTATCATCGCGCTGTTGCTGAGCGAATGCCCGCAGATGCAGTCTGGCCAGAGGATCGTGTTGTTCTCCGCCGGAAAAAACCCAGTTTGTGGGACTGTCATCGGCGCTCCGGTAGTCGCGGTACCAGCCGGCGGGACGACCATCAAGATAGGCCCTGTATGCGCCACTTTTGGCCCCTTTTTTGTCATCCCGGGTGGCGACTCTGTGTATGGCTCCGTCCATCTGTGGCAATCCCTGAATAACCAGCCCGGCGTTTTCCAGGACCTGAGCAAATTCGGTGACCGGATCGCCGGCATCCATCGACAGTTCCTGCGGCCGGGGTAACCAGCGCTCCAGCAGAGAAAGTTCGGTACCTGCCCGGGCATACCAGAGTTTTTTTTCTGGATCCCATGCGACAGCTTTGCGGCCCTTTAACGGGGGTACTGCATTTTTTACGGCTTCTGTCTCCTCAGGCGGGACAGCAAGCCAGGTACGATATCTGGACTTCATGTCGTTCTCCGGGGATTAAAGATGAGGGCGTTGTGATACGCCGGGATGATGGACAAAAGAGGGCTATTCTGGTCCGTGCCATTCACGGGGTAATTCTGTGCGGTGTCGGTACCACCAGGGACGTCCTGATGCCTGCTTACCCTGAAGCAGGCTGTACAGACGTATACAGAGGGTGCGGACTGTCCAGCCGGAATATCCCAGGAGCATAAAAAACAGCAGAATGCCGCTGCACACCCAGAATGTCGTTTTTGACGGATACGGAAACAACAGCAGGTAAATCATGGTAAACGGCAGGGGGACACCATAAATGTTGAGCGGTGGTGTTACATCCCGCCAGAAGCCTTCGCGTTTCATTTGGGGAACTCTCCGGCGGGGATGAAGAGTGCTGCTTCAGATTTCTCAATGCGCCCATTCAGATACATGGTCAGCACCTGATCCCGTATCCGCCGTTTTTCCTGACGAATGATTTCATCAATGTAATGCCCCCATGTCGCATGGGACTGCCGGGAGAGCGTATCACGCAGTTCGTCAGTTATGACGATGTATTCCCGGACGGCCTGTCTGCCACCGTCATTTGTTCTGACCAGGACCTGCACCAGAATGAACTGCACCAGGGAAAGGGTGGCGGCTGCCATTGAATCCCTGATTTCCGGTGGAAATAACCCCAGCAGCCGGGCAAAGGTTTCACCGGGTGATTTGGTGTGCATGGTGCCGATGCAGAAGTGACCGGTGTTACCTGCCTGGACGGCTGCATCTGCTGTTTCATAATCCCTGATCTCACCGATACCGATGATGTCCGGGTTACGGCGAACGGCAGAGCGAAGTCCTGCCGCAAAACTTTCCACATCACGCCCGATCTCGGCCTGATGGGGTGGCAGAAGGTCATTCTCTCCCCCCAGAATGTATTCCACCGGATCTTCATAGGTCACCGTTTTGCGGTCGGGGAAATGCGTCTGAATGTAGCGGTACAGTGCCGCTGCCAGTGTGGATTTACCGGAGCCGGTCTCTCCGCAGATGAAACCCAGACCGGTTTTCCGGAGCATGGCATCCAGCAGGTCCGGTTCAATATTCATGGTGAGGATGTCCGGAATATCGGACGGGATCACCCGCATGGTGACGGAGATTACTTTTTCTTCTGTTGCTGATGTTCCCTGAATCAGATGACAGCGCAGGCGAACACGCTGCCCCCGTTGCAGACCGTAGCGACCGGAGGCATCACCGCTGACCTGAATGGTACGGTCCACGGGATGACCGGACAGCACCCGGGGAAGGACTTCCCGTCCAAACAATTCATCACTCAGCGCCATCATGATGGAGGACGGCAGAGGATGTGCGGACGAACGTACCCGCCGTCCAAAGCGACTGACAGATACCGGTGAGCCGCCTGTCAGATCGATATCACTGACGCGGTGTCGGGCACACCAGGCAAAAAAATAGCGAAACTCTTCGGCCGTGAAACGGGCGAAAGGGAATGTGCCGAACTCATCGGGTAATTTCATCGGGGGCTCCTTCCGTGCTGACGACCGGACGCCAGCGTGATTTCTGCAGGGTGAATTCCGCGTGTGTCTTCAGACGGCGGACGTGGTCTCCGGTGATGAGTTTCCTGCCGTTACCGGTGACGGTCTGCCGCTGTTCAGTCACATCCGGGCGTGTGATCATGCCCTGACGCCAGAGCAGGGCATAAAGCATCATTCCCCGGTAATCCCGGGTCAGGCGTTTCTGGTTGGCTTCCAGGGTGAGGTCAGCGTTGTCACGGCCTTCCTGCCAGCCCTGGCGGAGTGCGTTTTCCCAGAGTCTGCGCTGTGCGCGGTCTTCCGGTACAACACGGCCCTCAGTTCCCGGGGTGGCGGTAGTGGAAAGCCCCCGCAGAAGCCAGTCACGCCAGCCCGGCGGGTTACTGACAAAACGTTCGGGGCGCAGGATGGTCCAGACACGGGACGCGGTTCTTATCTGGTCAGGCTGAATGTGAGCAACATCCTGCGCTTCATCAATAACAGGGGGTAGCCAGCCTTCCCTGCTGATAAGGGGACGGAAGTCATACAGGGCATTCAGTGTACTTTCCCGGGCATTCAGTGCCTGAATCAGTTCCCATGAGCGCTGTGCTTTTCCGCCACGGAATCCCAGCGTTCGTCCGGCGTCCGTGAGCATCTGGCGACGGGTGTCTGAAATGCCGTCATCCTGGTTGTCAGTGGGCGTCAGCCATGCCCGGAGATCCGGCGGTGGTAAATTGCCTGCCATACCGGCAGGGGGGCGATGGTGCTGTCCGGCACAGCCTGCCAGCAGGAGCCCGGACAGCAGGAGACAGACCTGTTTTTTCATTTTTTCTCCGTTGGCATATAGGAAAGATGTAAACGCCCGGCTGACTGTGAGAGGACTGCCCGCCAGGCAGTCTGGGCCTCTGTGAGACGAAGGGCATCAGCGAAGGTCATATCGCGTACATGGAGTGAGACGGGCAGGGGAAGACGCACGCCGCTGTAACTGAACTGTTGTCCGCGCAGACGGGCCAGCTCGTTCAGGAGCTCCAGAGCATCGCCTTCCCAGTCAAAGGAAACCCGCCCGCTGTGAGCCTGCAGGCTGCCTCCGGGCTGGCGGGAAGGCAGGGCTGCAGAATACGTGCCCTGCTCCCACAACTGATACTGTGCATGTCGTGTGACAGCGACTTCAGAAGCTGCACCGTACTTCCTGGCCGGTGCGGTATTATCCGGGGGAAGATGACAGCCGCTCAGACAGAGCATGGCAACTCCCCCTGCAAGGGTGATACGTTTTTTTTGCATGGTTTTATCCGGAAAATAATGAACAGGACTGGCGGTGAGTGGCCAGAAGAGCGGAAACGAGCAGATTCAGGTCAGAAGCCCCGGGCGTCCCGGGGCGTGATAATCAGAAGGTGAACTGTAACTGAGCAATGGCACCGTAGTTGTTGTCGGTGCCCACGAGGCCGGCGACATCAATGTGAATCACATCAAACGGTGAGAGCCCAATCCCGGCAGTGAATGCACTGCCGTTGTTGCTGGCCAGATTCTGGCGGTAACCGGTACGTAACTGTGCCCATTTCCAGGCATTAAACTCAGCACCAACGGCGGCAAACTGACGTTTGCTGTCTGATGTGAAGCCGCTGGCCGGGGTCAGATCCACATCCAGTGCCGTGGTGAACATGTCGTTGTGCCATGATACGCCGGTCGTTACCTGCGGACGGATCCTGAAGGTTTCAGTGACACCATGTACCTCTTTGGTCTCAATGCTGCGTGGGATCAGGTTCTGTGCGACCAGACCCAGCGTCCAGTTGTCATCCAGGTCCATGCTGGCACCGATATCAGCGTTAATACCGTTTTGGGTGTTGTGGTAACGGTCACCTTTGAATGCGCTGCTGTCATAGTTTTTGATCAGCGTATTGTAGTTAAACAGGTCAACACGCTGGAATTTTGGTGTGAAGCCCAGTGACCATTTTTGTCCGGCCGTTTCCAGTTCAGTGGCCAGCGCAACGCCCACATCGGTGATCAGTGCGGCACGGGCAAAAGCCTGTGAGGTCAGTCTGTTTTTATCCACATCCTGGCTGCCACTGTCTGCAATGCTTTCCAGATAGTTCAGGTCGGCATCGCTGACTTTACCGTCGACGCTGACAGTCCCGAGCGTTTTCAGCATCAGTGCAGCAGCGAGGGTATCACCGGGAAGGGCCGCCACAGCAGATACCCCGGCCTGTGCGCTGGCATGGGTGTTCCGGAAGTCCTGCAGTCTCTCTTTCAGGCGGGCCGCTGTCTGCGGTACCCCGGAGTGGCTGTCGACGGCACGGTCGAAGGCTTTCCAGTCATCGCTGATTTTGTCGGCGTTGTCGGCGATATTACCCGGATCGGACAGCTGCGCACCCACGGACGGAAGCAGAAGACTGAAGTCATCTTTTGCACCGGATTTTGTCAGCAGTGCCGGGTTTGCCAGTGGGGCCACACCATAGTGAGAGGAGGCAACCCCCGTTCCTCCCATCGCATCATTGCGGGCTTCAAAATATGACGTTGCTGCAGTCGAATTAAAGGAAAATAAAACGGCAGACGCGATGAGAGTACGGGTAATATGCTTTTTCATCATCATTTCAGTTTCCTGTATTGAGGTATTTTGGGTATAACAACAGAGGGCACGGCTGTGCCATTAAAAACAGTTGGTGTATTATTCCGGTTTATTGCTCAGTATTATTACCAGGGGGATAACGGAACCCTGAATAACGCAGTGGGTAATATTTTTCCTGTTATCAGATATTCTGCCTGTGCCGGAGTGAGTGTTACGGCGCGAACAGGAATATCCGGAGATATTTTTCGGGCCATCTGAAACCAGCCTTCTTTTTCTATATCCATTCTGACCGGATATAACGAAAGTACCGGATAAATAATGGTGTTATTAATTTCTTTTTTCTGCCTGAGCAGAACGCCGCAATATTCTCCGGAATGCGTTCCGGCAAACGGAAAACCATGCCAGAGAATAATGTCCATATTCTCGCGGGCTGAAATAATCCTGCAGAATATCTCCTGTGTGGCTGGCCAGTCTCCCGGACGATACAGTGGATAATGCACCCTGCCGTTCAGCCATTCCGGACTGAGATAAAACCAGTCAGCCAGTGCTGCAAGAATCTCCCCGGTCAGATAGTCAGTGAGCCTGTCCGGCTCCCGGAAGACGGCAGGGCGGATATTCCAGGGGGCCAGTAATGCAGCCATCGTTGTTGCGCTGATATCATGTGCCTGCATGATGTGCTCCATCCTGCTGAGAAGACGGCGGACGATGTTATCTGCAGGAAGAAACATTTCACTTAACGCGTCTTCGACCAGGATACGCGTCAGGTCAGAGACGGAAAGAGAAAGCTGTTCGCTCATGATACCAAGGGCATCCCTGACTCCCTGCGGATAACGAACCTGCAGGGGTGTGGACTGCAGCTGGCGATGACTGAGCAGGCATTCGCAAATTCGCTCCCTGTCCAGGGAGAGCATCATACGGGTGGCAATACCTGTGCTGTCAGTTTTCATTTCACCTCCATGCGGGTCAGCGTGTTTTGTTCATAAATTGAGTCTAAAGAGAGTGTTTTTTAAACGGAAGCGAGTTATTTCGATCGTTATGATCGAGTGTGTTTCAAGAGTGTTTGCAACTCTGTTTTAAGGGCGAATGAAAAGGATTCGGACAGGAGGTGACTGAGCATGCTGGCATGAGATATTGCCAGTTCCCGGGTTTCTGCACGGGTTTCAAGGTCGAAATCGTGCAGTGTCACGACAAACAGCCCGTTTCTGCACCCGACAGTTGCAGGGTAGGGAACAAAATAAGGGGAAATTTTGCTGGTCTGTTTACGCCTGGCATCGAGTTTGCTGACCAGCTGATATGCCCGGAGATTTATTTCATTTGCCGTGCCAGTGGGAGCGTCGTATCAAATCATCTCCAGACCAACACAAAATTACGCCTGTGGTAACGGTGTTTTCTCTGTGTATGCCTATCAGATGTGAGTCCCTAGCTGGCTTTAACAATGTAGTTGAATGCAATATTTTTGGGACGCATTTCTGTGGTACTCCCCTGTGCCCAGTATGGCATACCACTATGATGCCCTTTCAGCCATCCGCCACGTTCGTGATAGACGCCTGATTGATCGGCCTGATAACTCAGGAGTTGTCTGTTCCGATCACCATCAAGTCCCTTCCCGTTATCCCAGCCACGGATAAAAACACCGCGCAGATCGGGCAATTTACAGCCAGGATAAGCACGGGCAAGCTGAGGATACCGGGAACAGGAAAACGACTGGCCGTTCATCAACAGATAGCCTTGTGGAGGAGTGGCAGATGGCCACGGGATAGGGCTTCCCACAGGGTAGGATTCAAAGCCAACCCACACACCGGATTGGCACGAAAGTATTGCCCCTTTACTGTCGCGGCCTACAAGTCCGTCCGGTGAGCAGGAAGTACCTGCGGTGGCTGTTTTTTCCAGCTGTAAATACTCACCTGTGGAAAGACGACCGTCAGACCGGATCGTTCCACCGCTGACTTTGCCCCCTTTGATTTCACCATCGGTGGTGATCCCTTTGTTATTGACGGCGCGTATCCACTGGCTGTCAGTCATGGTGAAACCGCCTCCGTGCGTCGTGTTCATCCACCCCTTGTTGTTTCTGGTGATAAGCCAGCCGTCTTCGCTGGTTATATCGCTTTTCACCGTGGCTTTCTGACCATTGAGGTTACCGGCGTTATTGATGTCATTTCCGCCCATGTTGATGGCGGTGTGCATCTGGTTCAGCTCTGGTCTCCCCGGGACCTGAAAACGATACAACCTGTCGCTTTCCTGCAGATCATCACCCGTCATGACGACGGCAATGTGACCTGCCGAACAGGTGAGTCCGTAATCCCCCGGTTTGTCTGTCCAGGCGCCGAATGCGCCGGTTGCTGTTCCGTTTTTACCAATATAACCACCCAGCCCGGGAAGCTGTCCTGCCACACTGCGCAGACCATCTTCTTTGATATTCTGCCCCCCTGTTGAGCAGGTCAGGGCTTCAAGACGTCCTGTAGTCTGGTTACGGCGGATACCCGTGATATAACTCTGCCCAAACGGAGAACGATTAAATCCCTGTTTCAGGTATCCCTTGCGAATCAAATCATCGGCTGTAAAGTTTGCCGGAAGGCTGCCGTTGTGCAGAGTGGCATTGTTATCGGCAATGTAATTTCTGGCTGCGGTATTGTAGGCATCTGCATGAGAAGCAGCACTCTGGTAAAGCTGTTCATTCAGCCAGTTTTCTATTTCGGAATAAATCAGCGGCGTGGCGATACCAATCACTATCAGTCCCGCCAGTATTTCAAGCAGAATAAAACCTTTGTCGTCATCGTGTCTGAACTTTTTCACGTGAATATCTCCGAAGTGCGGAAAACGGAATCAGGGAGGAGGGTTAGTGCATACAGTGATGCGCAGAGAAACGGGGCGAACGGCAGTGCCTGCTGACGTCTGCGACGGCAGAAGAGGAGGATAAACAGAAATGCCCCGGAAGCTGCGGCGGTGATTAGCAGCGGCGTGTGTTGTGGCTGTGTCCACATTGCAATTCCTGCTATCAGGAATACATCACCAAGGCCGAGTGCTTCTGTTCCTTTTGCCGTTATGAAAAACTGCCGTAGCAGGTATGTCATGCCGAACCAGAGTGATGCGTTGAGGAGGCTGTATGTGAGCTCCTCCAGGCTGTACCTGAACGCTGCCCCCAGAACAATCAGTGAAAGCGTGAATATCCGGGGAAGCCGACAGACGGCGATGTCCGTCAGCGTCATTACAGTTAATAATCCCGTCAGAATGGAAAGGAATAACAGCCCCGTGGCTTCAACACCATATGCGCCGTTGAGGCTGACACTCACTATGGCCAGAAGGCAACACACGTACACCACCGGCCTGGGCGGCCGGGTGTCGTGTACTGCTGACAGGTAGAGAGCGGCGGTGCTGTATGCAAGATAAAGAATAACCGCCAGGATGATGATTATTATTGTCATGCTCAGTAATGCGCTCACCGTCACCTCGTATTTATTAATATTGTCTGAAATACCGGTTGTGGATTTTTCGGGCATATATCATGCGCCGGGCTGTGTTATTTTTGCTGAAACCGGCGTTATAGCTGCCCAGACATTCCCAGTTAACGCCGCAGCGTTGAAAATGGCGGGCCAGTATCCAGGCCCCGGTCTGAATATTCAGGCAGGGATTATTAAGCAGGTCATTTTTGTCTTTAATGACTCCAAGCTTTTTCAGCTCAGGAATATGCACTGAATTAATCTGCATAATCCCGTAATCCGTACTGATGATTTTTCCGGATTTGTTTTTATTGTGATTTATCGCAGTGGCGACCAGACTGCTTTCCTGCTGTGCAATGGTTTTAAGAAGATCAGGCGCAATCTGGTAGCGTTTTCCGGCCTGAATAAAGCAACTGTTCAGTAATGTGTTTGTGGCGACAGCCTCAGCGGGAAGGGCGAAAAATAACGGACAAATCACGGCAGAAAAAAATAACCACTTCATGCGGATACACTCCGGAAAAGCGCCCCGGAGGGCGCTGTGTCAGGATATTAACTGCTGGTTTCGAGCGTGATATCGTTTGTGGCGGCAGAGCATACAGTTACCGGATCCACACTGGCAGGTGTCTGGCCTTTGATTTTTGTGAACATGGATGAACTGCGCAGACTGTTAATCAGCTCAACACAGTTTTCTTTCGGTACGGCTTTACTGGTTATGGTATAACCGTATTTATTACTTGTTGCTGCAATGGTGACATCGCCTCCCCATGCATTTTTGGCCTTGTTACTTCCGGCGATCATATCAGCCGGCAGGGAACCGCTTTCTGTCAGGGTTTTGATATAATCTGTGCCGGTATATCTGCCCTGGAACTTGTACTGCTTCATTTTTGTTGCAATAGTCTGCAGGTTTTTCAGTTCACGCTGGTTATCACTGGATGACATTGTGCTGGACATCTGACTCATTGCGAGAGCTACCACAATACCGATGATAATCAGTGCACCGGCAATTTCCAGTAATGTTAAACCTTTATCCTCCTCTTTCTCTTTTTTTAAAGCAAAATAAGAATAAAGACATGATCTGAAGTTCATATATCACTCCTAGTGTTATGGGGGTCAGAAATATTCTGTATGCGGGATTATTGTTTCAGCATGTCGCTGATACTGTAGATGGCAGATATCATGTTAAGAATAAAAAAGAAGACAAAACCTCCTGATATACCGGTAATAATTAATCCAATTCGTTTTACCCGTTTTTTTGCTTCCTCCAGCCACTGATCGGCATAGAGTGCCATGGTTGCCACACTGTCCTCCCTTTCGGAGTTCAGGAGCAGTTTATTGATGCATATTCTGGACGGAAAATCATAACCGGAATTTCGCATTGCTGTGGCCAGATTCTGACCGGATAATACATGTTTTCGTATTGCCTGAATTCTCTCCTTTAACCATTTATTCTTTTCTGCACCTTTTTCCATTCGGAGCAGCGCCTGCGAAAGAGGAATATTAATCTGCAGCATGGATGAAATACTGAACAGATAATTCACCCCGTGTAAGGTCTGATACAGTGACCAGGGGGGAGCCTTGTCCAGCATCCTCCGGCCGGGGCCGGTATACCGGCTGAATGAAAAACGGATCAGAAGCGTCAGGGCGAAAATGGTCCCACAGAGCCAGAATCCGTACCCGATGAAAAATTCCGACATGCCGGCAAGCAATTTCATCTGGAATGACCATTTATCTTCTGAAGCAAACGCACTGACGATGGGGATGATACGGGTATGGGCGTTGTACATATTCACCACACAGAGCGAAAGCAGCAGAAGGGGGTAGAGGCAGACGGCAATGAGGCTGGATGTCATTTCCCGCCGGGCTTTAACGGTTCTGGCCACCTGGAAAAGGGCGTCGGCAATATTTCCGCGCTCTTCCCCGTTTCTGATTAACGTGGCTTCCTCCGGTGGCACCCAGGTTAACAGGGCACCGGATAACATGCCGCTGGCTTTGATGGAATCGATGCATTCTTTTGCCAGAAAATACATGCCGGATGTGCCTTTCTTTTCACCAAAATCGGTTTCGATCTCGCAGAGAAATTCGAGTGCACGCAGGGACGGCGTTCCGTCACGTATCATGCCGCCCAGGGCTTCGTAGAACTCCACCCGGTTCAGGGCAAAGGTTTTTCTGGCTATCCAGACAGTCAGTGCTGTCAGCTCAATGTCGGTGTTGTTGAGTTTTTCCAGAAATCTCATGTCAGTGCAGCAGCGTATAGCTGTCCTCGTCGATGGGAGAGATGTAATGGGCCGCCAGCGGATCAACCTGTCCGCTGTTGATTTTTCCCAGCAGATGCTGATTTCGTGTCATGCCGCCCAGCTCCCGGTGCCAGTATGTTCTGGCCTCAATACGCCCCTTTTCCCGGTACAACTGGAAAAAACGGGCATCCGGGGAGATGACTTCTGCGATCACCGTTCGTCCTGTCACGCCACGCCAGCAGTGCGGGCAGCCTTCATGATTTCGCAGATATACCTGGTCCGGGTTGCAGACGCTTTCCACTAGGCGTCGTTCATCATCCGTGCGCTCGGTCGCCACCTCATGCCAGGGGCGACGGCAGTGCGGACATATCAGCTGAACCAGACGCTGGCTCAGCAGGCCAATGAACAGTTGCGGGTCGGCAATCATCCTGGCCTGTACCCCCTCCATCTCAAGACGTTCGAGGATGTTAATCGGGTCGTTCGCATGGATGGTGGTCAGCATCAGATGGCCGGTCATGGCGGCTTTTATTGCCGTAATGGCGGAATCGTGGTCGCGGATTTCACCGTTCAGGATCCCGTCGGGGTCAAGACGCAGTGCCGATTTGATGGAGTCCACCCAGCCCTGCGCGGTATCCATGACGGCGGTCTGAATGGCACCGGGAATACGCCCTTCCGGCGGGGATTCGATGGTGAACAGCCTGCGACGGGGAAGAAGAATACCGCCGGTGTTGTTGAAGCCGTACTGTTCAAGGTACGCCGCAGAGGCGGTTCTCAGCGTGGTGGATTTTCCTGAGCCGGTGGGGCCTGAGAGCGTGATAATGCCTTCAGGGCGCTGCAGAATGCGGCGAAGAGTGCGCTCCTGGTCAGGGTGATAGCCCAGCATACTGAAGGTCGGGATTTGCTGACTGTCATCCTTGATCAGACGGAGCACAGCATAGAGGCCGCCCACACAGGGGTAGTGGGAGTAGCGTGCACCAAACAGACCGGCCAGTTTCAGATACTGCTCTGAAAGACGTGCATCCTGAGGCACCCCGGGATCAAACTGTGTGCCTTTGATAACATCGGTCATGCCGGAATAGGTGGCCCCCAGTAATTCGAGGCCTTCTTCTTTCCGGAGGATATCGAGCACTTCCAGTTCGCCGTGAACCCGGGCTTCCACATAGGTGAAGTCCGTGTTGTCTCGTCCCGGGGTCATATGAAGGTCTGAGGCACCAAGAGAGGCAGAATGGCGGATATAGCCGAGCATTTTCTGCTGTACCGGGTTAATGACGCTTTCATCACCGGCGGTTGTGGTGTCCTGTCTGAGGCGGGCTATCACATCCAGGGTGGTGAACTCAAAGTCTCCCACACGCCCCTGATGACGTGCGCGCAGGCGGGTCAGATATTCCTGGACGGCACGCAGATGTTTTTTTCCCTCCACGACCCTGACCCGCAGATGACCGGTTTTATCTGTGTCGATAGCCACATAATCCAGAATGTCATCCGGTGGCAGGTCTGCAGACTCCAACATAAGGCCTCCTTACGGGCAGCGGTGCCCGGAAAATATGTTTTCTGTTATTAAGCGAGGGAAATAATCAGTTCTTCTGCGGAGAGAATCTGGACATTTTCAGCACAGGCTTAACAGTGTAAAAATGATTACGCCTCCAAAGGCGAATAACAGGGGAATGTTTTTCTCCGGCTGTGTTGATCTCAGCGTTAATACCGGTGTGGCGAGAGCGTAAAAAATAATACCTGCGGTATAAATAAAATAAGGTGTGATGCCGGACAGATTACATATACTGGCGAATATCATAAGCATGACGGCAACTACCGATAAAATAATGGAAGTATTCTTCCATTCACCAGATGGTGTAAGTGAAATGATATCGCCATCCTGTTTATAGTTCGTGTTCAGCTTCAGGAAATGACGGATATCTTTCAGCGTGTTCAGTTTCTGCTGGATCTCTTCCACAAGTTCCTGTCTGTCGGTTTTTTCACGGAGCAGCTGTAATTTTGTCTCCCTCAGTACAGATATAATACGGTCCACCTGGCCGGGGGAGGGATAGTAATGATGTTCGAGCATCCACCGGACATCGGCGATTAACCGGTCAGTTACCGGTGTATTACCGTTGTTAATGAGAGGTGTTTCGTGCATCCACTGAAATATGCGGTAGATATGTTGCTTAACAAAAATAAAATCATCGGTGGTTTTATTCTCCAGCATGAGATATATCCCGTCGAGTGTTAATAATAAAACGTCCCGGGTGTGAGGTGATTTGTGATGTATTGTACGGAATATTATTTCTGCACTGTAATCGCTTACGCAGGTGATATATCACACCAGAGGAAATACAGCGGAATGAAGCTGTAGAGTGACCAGAAAAGCCCGACGGGATCTTTTGCCCACAGGCATAAGAATGTCAGTCCGGTGCACCATGCGCCGGCAAGTGCCGCGCATAATTCAGCGCCTCCGGAATTGCCGCTCTTCATCATATAACAGAGCACGATCAGCAGTGGGATAATGAAGACGAGCGGCAGGACAAAGGATTCGGCTGCGGATATCCATTCCCGGTAACGCCAGCGGTCGTTTAATCTGTCGGCATCATATTTCAGACAGTTGCTCAGGAACGCCAGATCGTTCATGAGGGGGGCGTCCTGGCCATACTGCGCCGCGAGGCGCATTCTGGCACCCCACAACCGGGCACTCAGGGCACGGAGTTGTGCCGGGGTGACCTGTTTTCCCCGACAAAGTTGTTCCTGTAATTGTGTTGCCTCGTGGACAATATCTGTGTGGTTCACCCCGTATTCTGCAGCGGCTGTTTCCAGGTCACGGATGATCAGGCTGAGCCAGGATATCAGTTCACTGATGTTCATTGTCGTTCATCCTTTTGTACGGACAGCCGCCTGTACTGGCGGCCGGTTTCATGGTCGCAGGGTTTTTCTGATGCCGGACTGCTCCAGTACCACACTGTCCGGTGTGATTTTCTCCACGAGATAAGGGGTTCCGGGGATGTTCTGGCCCGTCTTCACATCGGTGATGTGTCCACCCGAAAGTTCTATCCGGGCGCTCAGCTGAGGCTGTACACCAAATATTTCTGTCAGACGGGGGGATGCCGCCGTCGACGGGGCAGTCGGGATGGCGGACGTGCTTTCCTGCGGACGACCGGGCTCTGCGGGAATACCCTGCTCCAGCATGCGCAGCTCATGACGGATTTTCTCTCTCGCCAGCATGGCTTCATACAGGGCTGTTTCGTCCTGTATCCGCTCAATCTGCAGTTGCCGGGGACTCTGTTCCTCTGCGTTTCCGGTTGTGGCCATTGCCGTTGCCGGTAACAGCAGCGCTGAAACCAGAAGGGCTTTTGTTTTAGCGTGCATAATATTTACCTGTAAATTGATAGTGGAAACGACCGTTCTTCAGTTGTCGTGTGACAGAGATAAAACGGACAGAAGGCGCCTTCAGACGTTCAACCAGCTGGTATGCCGGGAGTAGCGTCTGTATCTGAAGGTCATACTCTTTCCACGGAGGCTGGATAATATTTCCGTTTTCATCGGTGACACTGTTACTGACCTCCTGCCAGTCCAGCGTCAGTGGCATTGACTGAGCAAGCGTGGTCAGTTGTTCCTGCAGGACAGAGCTTTCCGGCAGAGCATCAACGTCGACGGGATGTTCAGGCAGGCGGAAGCTGACTGGCAGGCCAATGCCGCCGGTCTTTCCTTCCGGCATCACAATAAAGGGGCGGGTGCCCGTCATATCACTGATGCGCCGGATGAAGTCAGTCACTGTCGCGCCAGCTGTATTAGTGTACGAGGCGCGAAGATTGCCGCTGCCGCCGTCAGTTGAACATTCAGCCAGCGAATAACGCCATCCGGCGGCAGACAGTGGCAGTGACGTCCATATGTCAGCACATCCCTGGATAAATGCGTCGGTTTCGGGGAGTCCGGGCCAGGGGGGACTGATTTGTTCCTCTGTGACCTGTCGGGCAGCTGCTGCCTGCGCGGCTTGTTCAGTCTTCCACCGTTCATAATACTGCCAGCCGTACCATGCAGCGCCGAGAAGGGCGATGATCAGCGAGACAGTGATGAACTGCGCTCCCCGGGATACCGGATTCAGGCGCGCGGCAGCCGGATGTTTACCAGAGCCGGTCAGGGTGGACAGCGGCAGGGCCTGATTCTGATCGCCTGCTGAAAATGCCACCGGTTCATAGCGTGTCCAGCCCTGCTCCGGTTCGGTGTTGATGGAAAGAAAGGTATCCCGGGCTTCACGGACCTCTTCTCCGCTTCCCACCAGGTCACTGACGAGAACACCGTCGACAGCGGAAACAAAGCTGTAGCGCGGTGTTTCTCCGGGTAACGTCAGTTCCGTGATGGCATAGCCGCCCTGTTCAAGCAGTGGCAGGATCAGCAGGGCGAGGGAGAGGTACTGACGGGGTTTTCCGGGCAGTATGCGGCGACTGGCTGTGGCCACCATGGTGTGGGTGTTGGCATCTTCATTACTGAGATACTGACAGGCCAGGAAAAGGTCGGCTTTCTGTGCCCGGGCAAAGTCGCGGGCATGCCGGTACTGTGAGGGCAGTGTTTTCCATTCCAGACCGGCCAGAAACACATTGCGCCCTGCCGTCAGCGGAAACATCTGCCGCTCTGTCGGTGAAATATCCGTCACGATCGTCCTCCTTGTGCAAATCAGATGATATTGGGCGTGATCAGCACCACGAGAATGGTGTCGTCGTTTTCACTGTTGATCCCACCGCCAAGACCGAAGAATCCCGGCGTGCCTACACCCTGTTTTCCGCTGCGACGTCCTGACTGCTGGAAGCCACTGATAATGACCGTCTGCCCGGATTTCAGATCCACGGTCTGATTGATGGTTTTCAGATCCACATTCGGCAGCTGGGCTTTACTTCCACCGCTCTCATAATTCTCAATAACCGGTTTGTCGGAGAGACTCATGGAATAGAGCAACTGCAGTGTCTGTGAGTCCGGGAGAATGAACGGCAGAAGGGTCATGTTAAAACCGGTGGTGATGGTGGCCGCATTCAGGGAGGTGGATGAGCCGACATTGGCAGTGGTATCCGTCGTCACACTCTCGATGTAACTCTGCTGATTGGCGATCTGCATTGGCACCGGCGTCAGGTTTTTGGTGACGGCAGAGTTCTGGGTCACCACACTGACATCCCCCTGGGAAGACAATGCTTTCAGGAAGGCTTTTGAACCGGTGAGTTTACCGTCCACAATGGAAACACCACCTGTGATGGCATCACTGGCTGCACTGGTGAATGTGCTGCCGAGACTCAGTCCCAGCGTTCTGTCGCTGAAGACTGCGTTCCAGTCGATACCGGCCTGCTCATTGCGGGTTTTCCGGATACTCAGAATTTCCACATTCAGCACCACCTGACGTTTCATCTCTTCATTGCGTTTTTCAATGAATGCCCGGACCGTTTCCAGAACCTGTGGATTATCTGTGACGGTGATAAAGCCCGTGGACATGAACATGCGTCCGATACCCGGGGTCAGCATTGATGTGACCGCATTTTTCACATCCTGATACAGCGCAGACTTCATATCCACTGTGGTGGTCTGGGTATTGCTGGCATCACCGGAAATGGCATCTGATGCACTGCCTCCTGATGAGCCGTTTGAGGACATGGTGCCGCTGACCACAGTAGCGTTATAGGCCACCTGACTGTCCATATAGGTGATGGGGAAGGTCTGTGTCTCGAGATAATAGAAGATGATATGCGAGCCGTCATAGCGCCAGGATATACCGAGACGGGAGGAGACCGCATTCAGCAGGGGCGTCAGGCCGGAGGCATTCAGTTCAGACAGTGCTGCGGTATTTCCCGGCAGACGGGATGGTGGCGTGTCAGATGCGCCAATGGCGGCAAGGGGAACCATGCCGCTCGCATCCGGTGGGGGTAACGCGCCCTGGATTTGTTGTGTGCTGCCGGTTGTGGATGTATTCAGGTATGCCAGTACATCAGGTGTGATCCGTACCGGAATATGGCAGCTTTCCGTGATCCGCTGAACCACCTGCTGAAGGGTGATGCTCTGACGGGTATGAATGACAATGGGACAACCGGGAACGGTTTTGCCGGTGTTTTTATCCATGACCGGACGGGGATTGATCCATTGTCGTGAGGATTCCTTAACAACCGGCGTCCGGGTTCGCAGATCAGACATCATTTCCCGTGCCCGTTGTTGTTCCGCAACGGCTTCCTTTCTTGTGCTCTCAAGCTGTCTGTAACTGGCACAGCCCTGTAACAGAGCGGCGGCAATCATAATGGCAAGAATTTTTTTATTCATGGGAGATCCGTGATTTATTCAGATTCGTGACTAATTCATCCAGAGGATGACGTGATCGGGGATCACTGACGGAAGTGTGATGGAAAGCGCTCTGCCGGCAGTGTCCAGCAGTCGGCCGTTTTCCACCCTGCCGAGCAGAGCAGAGTCATTACTCTGTTCCCTGAGCGCGGCCATCAGGCCCGGGGTTTCTGTAGCCCAGACAAAAACACGTTGCTGGCTGATGATATGACTGACGGTATCCGTCCCGGGAATCCCGAGCTGAGCGGATGTCAGCCGCCCTCCGGCTGTCCGTCGTTCCGGATGCTGATGCAGGTAATCATTGATGGCGTTCATATAACGAATGAACGTTGCTGCCTGTTGTGTGTTTTCTGCGGCCTGATGACGGTGTTCGCTGCGGGAGAGCTGACTGGTGAACCAGAAATTGCCTGTGGTCGTGATGACCATGATGAACACGATGAACCAGCCCATAAGGTTATTCCTGTGGACGATCTGTCACCCGCAGCAGACATTGTGCTGTGCTGGTCCGGGCATACAGCGGTTTTTCCACCGGGGTGTAGAGTGCGAAGAGCTGTTCCAGCGCCTGGTGGAAACTGCCGGTGAAAACCAGAGGGGCATCGATACTGTAGTTAACGGGCGTTTCCCAGCGCAGCGTCCAGGTGCCGTGGGGGCATTTTTCGGACGACGTCCAGCGGGCCAGTCCGTCCTTCAGTGTGGTCCCTTTTTCCATTTTCCACTGCCGTGGCGGTGTGACCTTCTGTGGTGGTGCTACCGGTTTCGTGACCACCGGGGCTGGCGTGGTTGTGCGGGGCGCAGATGTACCGGATGTCCCTGTTGTGCTCTGAACCCGGGAAGCGCTGACGGCAGGTGGTACCTGTGCCTGGTCTGCAGCCGTTCCGGTTGTGCTCCTGAACGGATTACGTGGTGTGTCCGCTGTTTTCTGTGAACCCTGCGGTGCCGTGAGGTCAACAGGCGGTGCTGCAGTGGTCGTGACAGTCAGTATTTTCCTGTTCCAGTCCATATGTCCGTACAGTTGCTGCCCGGTCAGCAGAGTATTCAGTGCCCGGTGCCACTGGTCATTAACGGACCAGACGGGGAGGCGTTTGTTCAGTGCCGGTATGGCAGCGTTCTGTTGCCGGAACTGCCAGCCGGGTGGCAGCAACTGGCGTATCCAGTCACTGACGGAGCGCTGACGTGCCTCACGTAAATAAACGACGGATGACTGACCGGGTTTACCGGTCATAACCAGTGCGGGCAGCTGTGTGGCCTGAAGGAGTGGGCGGGGAGGCAGTGCGTTACTCTGGCTGCTGACTGCGGTTGTGGGCGTCGCTGTTGTTGTCGGGCGGGGCGGCGTCACAGGGCGGGTCACCGGTGGCGGAAGCAGACGTTTTTGCGTATGGGCGATAATGGCAGCGCTTTCGCGAATTTGTCCGTCGACGAACACCAGAGCCGGAGGTGTGGTGTCAGGAACAGGCGTGGCATTAAATGCCGTACAGCCGCTGAGTAATGACGGCAGAAGGAGTGTAAGAGATTTTTTTTGCATAGAATAAAATCCGGTATATTACGGGTTACGGTATAAGACAGGTGGCGGGTAACTGGCCTTCAGATAAATATAATTTTATCAGGATATTGATGATGAACATTCATGTTCGGGGTGATTATGAAAACTAAAACATTCCGGTTCCGGAAATATAAAAAGAAAAACGTCCTGCTGCAAATGATAGTTTCCAGAAAACAAGTGATATTGTTACGCAATATTATGACGGACTCTTTATTATTTTGCTCGGTAGGTTTTGTGTTTATGAATATGTGTGATTCAAAATATACGTTGATTTCTGGTGAGGGTGGTTTACGTGCTGATTGTGCCGATTATTTATTCTTTGCCGTATATGCAATTGCGTTGCTAATGATAATTTTATGGATGACAGCTTCAGTTGTTTATTCTATTGAAGAATATACGAGTCAGGAAAAATACGGTAAAAGTAAAGTCTATAGCTACTTCTGGTTTTTTATCTGGTTTTTTGTTTTTAACTGTGCTGTTTATTCTTCTCTGAAGGCAATAAATATAAAAGATATAATCAGCTAATGGCAGCAGAGGGATTCACGATAAAACCAATGACGTAACCTGTTCCCGAGCAATAAAGGACTGTTGCCGGGGATGTTTTTCGTGTATCCCATATCTTTGAATCTGTATCAGATGGCGTGTGTTCAATGACCGATAAGCTGGCCGGAATGGTCGTGTTAAAAAAAATACTTAACGCGCCTGTAAATAAAGCAGCGGGAAGAGAAATGCTGGAATGATATATCCATGTGGAGAGTATCAGTGCCAGAATAGCATTTCCTGTATTTATATAATAAAACCAGTCGTTATGGCGCAGATACCGGGTAACGGAGAACCCCCTGGCGGACACGCCATCCGGGAAATGCAGCGCCAGAAGCAGGAGATAAATAACTGCTATTTCAGCCAGTGTAACAGGCAGCATAATGGAAAGACGTGACAGGAATGACATCAGCATGTCACTTATGACAGGATTAAGTCGTGTTGAAGATAATTCGTAAATGCCGGTTGTAAAACAGAACATATAACCCAGTCCGGCATAAGCAATAACGGAAACCGGCGTCAGTCTGTTTGATTTGTATGTTTTATACGTTCTCGTTGCTTCTTTAATGGTTAAAATTGTCAGCAGGGATGTGAGAATCATAACGGGTGGTATATATATGCAGATATAAACCTGCAAAGGATACTCAGTATCGTATACCCGGGTTGTTAATATAACGGACAGACTCAGTAAGGATATATTTCCGAAATGAAACCAGCGATACTGTTGAAGATACCGGAAAACAGTGATGCCTGAAGAAAATGTCCATTTGCCGCGAGCATAAATAACAACCCAGAATAAAGAAGTAATGATACATATCATCAGTATGACAGGTAATATTGCAAAAATAAATGATGATGTGCTCATTATTAAATCTCCATCAGCATGGTGATGCTTAAATTTTTACGGTTGTGAAGTGCGTAATCAATATCATGTGTAGTTGTGAATAATAGCGTCAGCAACATATATAAAAATAATCTGCATTCCTGAAAAATATCGCGGTTGTGAAATATTTAATTTTTATCCCCCTTTTATGGGGGTAAAAAGCAGGCTGTCAGGCTATAACTGAACGCGGTTTCTGGATTTTGGTGCTAATGTCACATCTTTCCATTCACAGCTGCTTCCGGGTATACGCTCTTTGCGTCGTATTATACGGGAGTTCTGACACACAATAATTAAGCCATTGTCTGCCGTCTGAAATGGCATTATAGCGATGTTTATATCTTCTGTTGCAGGAATATAACTAACTTTCTTTTCACATGTATTGGTGTATATGACAACTCTGAATTTTTCTGCGGACATTTTCAATCCTCTTTTAAACCAGAATATCCCGTGAGGGCATTCTTTGTGAAAAAGATGCCGGAAAAATTCCGGCACGGGGATTAAACCTGTTGTGGTTCTGAGTTATCCGGAGCGGTTACCGGTTCGCTGACATCCGGAATCTTTTCCGGGGCAGGCATGACCAGTGGACGTGTCAGGGCTGTAAGTCCTTCACCGGATAAACCCACCTCTTTCAGCAGGGAGTCGATGAGCGGAGCCTGTGTACGGTAAGCCAGAGCGGCGGTTACCGCCTGTTCAGCGAGATTTCCGCCACTTATGTCGGTTGTTGCTGTTTTACCGCGGGTAACACCGCCATTCAGGCCATCCACCTGAATGATTTTAATGCCGTCAATGGATTTCATTGGTTCTGTGGACTTCTCTATGACGGCAGGTAATGCATCCAGCAGGGCAAGACGGAACCGGAGGCTGGTCTGCTCATCCGAAAGCACGTTAATGGCATCGTTCAGTGCGCGCTGTGCTTCCGCTTCTGCCAGACCTTTCTGACGGGTGGCCTCCGCCAGTTCAATAATTGCTGCTGCCTGGAGTTCGGCTGCTTCTTTTTCAGCCTGTGCGCGAACCGTCAGTTCAACCGCTTTCGTTTCAGCTTCCTGAGCAGCAGCAATCAGGGCAACCTGTTTGGTACGGTCGGCCTCCGCAGTCTGGCGGGTGGTTTCCACATCCTGCTGGGCCTGTACGGCTTCAGCCAGTGCTTTACTTGCCCGGGCTTCTGCCTGTGACTGCTCTTCCGATTTTGCCGCCACGGCAATGGCTCTGGCCTGGCTGGCGATTTCGGTTGCCTGCTGTTGCTCAATTTCCCGTATGGCCACTTCCCGTTCGGCTTCGACCTGGCGGGTACGCACTATCTGCTGTCGTTCGATTTCGGCTTCCTCTATCTTACGTTCAGCCAGAATTCTCGCGGATTCTGCTTCACGACGTCGTTCAGCTTCAATAGCAGCAATACTGGCACTCTGCTCTGCCGTACGGGTTTTTACCCGTTGTTGTTGCTCCAGAGTCATGAAGGCTTCCTGCTGTTCAATCTCCAGACGTCGGGAGAGTGCATCCCGGTTTTTTTTCCCTGATGGCCACTTCAACATCCTGCTCAACTTCGTTGCGTTCGCGGCGACGACGTTCTGTTTCCTGGGTCAGAAGGGTCAGGCCTTCAGCATCAAAGGCATTGTCAGGATTAAAATGTTCCCGTGCAGTCTGGTTGAAACTTGTCAGCGACACACTTTCAAGCTCCAGACCGTTTTTGGATAAGTCTTCCGCAACGGTGTTCTGCACACCCTGAACAAAGTTCTCGCGGGCATCCTGTAAATCCTGCATGCTCATTCTGGCCGCCGTGGCCCGCAGGGCATCAACAAATTTATCCTCGACCAGACTACGCAGATCTTCAGGTGTGAGCGTGCGTTGTCCCAGCGTCTGGGCTGCAGTGGATATTCCTTCGGCTGATGGTTTTACCCGAAGAAAAAAGGCAACGGCAACATCAACACGCATACGGTCGCGGGTTATGAGACTTTCAGCCGCTGCACGACTGACTTCAAGCTTCAGGGTGTTCATGTTGACGGGAATTGTTTCGTGAAAAATGGGCATAACAATTGCACCGCCACTCATTACCACTTTTTGGCCTCCCAGACCTGTGCGGACAAAGGCCTGCTCTGCCGATGCCCGGCGGTACAGGCGGGCAAATATCAGCCCGATAACGAACAGGGTGAGGACCAGCGCTATAACGGTAAACAACCATCCCGGAAGATTAAACATAGTGAGAACCTCTGTATATGTCGGGATTAAAGAACATCCGGCCAGGGATTCAGTTCGCCCAGCCAGCGGGAACCGGAAAGACGGCAGACAATAATCACTTTGTCTCCTCGTCTGAATTCTTTCCCGGCCTCCGGCTCCAGCAACAGGTAATGAACCTGCCCAAAGCGGTCTGTGAAGCGACCTTCACAGGGGGAACCCGCCACTGCGTGATAACCGGTGATGGTGGCCATACACCCGATGAATGCCTCCTCGGTGAGCGCCGTTGTTTCATCACGGGGTAACCAGGGGGCAATCAGTCTGCCGGTGCGGTGTACGAGAGGACATGTCAGCAGCAGGCAAAGTGGTGCAAGGAGAATGTTCGGGGCAGGAGCCTGCAGCAGATGAATAATAAGACCCTGCAGGAGAATGCCGGATATACCAAAAAAACCTGCCAGCATACAGAGGACGATCAGCAGGGGGATCCGTCCGATGTTCAGCCAGTCCAGCGCCTCTCCTGTCAGCCCCTCCGGTAAGTCAGGTGTATCCATAGCTGAAGAGAGGGAGTGTCCGCAGAGCAGGGCGATAAGTTCAGCGATACCAGTAAGCAGAACAAAAGTCAGGGCTGCCAGATAGGGTGCGTTATACGCGGTAAGTAACGTCAGTGTCATTTTTCCTCCTGTGGCAGGTCAGTCAAACAACATTATGGTGTGAAGCTTCCGCTTCTTTAATTGTCAGAAGAAGCATATCGTCAGTCATCAGAAGACAAGGGGATGTCTGCAGGAGGGGATGATAACAACAGAAGCCTCACGCCGGAATGCGCTTTATGACAACCGGAGAGGACGGATAATAAAAAATGGGACATCCACATCAGCAAACCGCGATTTGCGAAAAAAAGTCAGCGGAGAGTGGCTGCCGTTGTGGCTGTCCCGGTATTTCAGTGTAACAGGTGATTGCTGTGATCTATGCCCCATTCGGCTTTCGGTAAACCTGAATGCCCCACATGAAGAATGCGTGACAGCATGTTTCTGCCGCTGCCGTTCAGGCTGCATTCGCGTCCGTGCGCGAGTATAAAACCTTCATCCCGGAATATCTCTTCCACTTCTGAAGATTCGAGGGATGCCGGATGAATTAATGAAAATGCCACCGGTCTGAGCATTCTGCCCGTGGTGGAAAAGGTGTCTCTGGTACTGTTCAGCTGCAGGATATGACGTTTACCTGTTTGCGCACGGGAAAGTGTCTCACTCAGCAGCTGGTCGCTCCATGCGCACGTGCCAATCTGCCATCCCAGACTTCTGCATGCGGCAAGAGCCGAGCGGAAGCGGTACAGGTCGTATAATGCTGCGTTATTGCCACTTTCCAGCAGTGATTTCAGCGTGTTTGCTACCGGTATGTCCGTATTGGTGGCCAGCAGTTTTCGCAGAGTCGTAAACTCTTCTGCCATTCCTCTGAATGCGCTCATCTGACGCGCAGATTCAAGCCAGTTCAGCAGGTAACGCCGGCGACGCCGTTCGTTGTTTATGTTGTCCGGGGCGGTGGAGAGTGCTTCGAGCATATTCTCCAGTAACAGAATGACAGGGTTTTCCTGGGATAGAATGGTCATAAAGGCGTCCTGAAAAAATGCCCGGCAGCCGCTCTCCGTACACCCTCAGGTGTCACCGGTGCCGGGCATTGTGGAAACAGAAGGGAAAAAAATCCCGGCCATAAAGGCCGGGAAAAGTCGTCAAATTAAGACAGCAATTTTCATGTCAACGCTCCGTCATCAGATACCAGGTGCAGGAGCAGGGCGATCCTCGACTCCGGCAGAGGCTGTGCATCAAGCCGGAGGAGGTACTGGTAACGCGCTTTTGTCAGCCAGAGGGTGGAGGCAGCATCCAGCTCCTCCCTGGCTGCCGGATTGAGCGCAGGATCCGGGTACACTTTCATCAAAGACTGAACGATATCCTCCCTGACGGTTTTGATTTCACCGGCCATTTTCACGAAGTCCAGAAAGGCACTGTGACGGCGAAGGTGAGTGAAGCTGTGGCGTTCGGGGTCTGCTTTCAGGAAAAAGTAACCGGGAAACACGGCGTGTATATGTCGACGGTAACCACAGACTTTATCCGTGCGGCGGACCTTTTTCAGTATCAGGGGGGTCCAGGGAAGGACGTGTTGTTCGGAAAGCCAGGAAAAGAGATGTTCGCGGTTTTTGCCGGCAGGGATGTACTGTGCCAGATACCAGTTGCGTTGATGTAATTCACTGATATTCAAAATCCGGAACGCTCCGCGAAAATCGATCCCCGCAGGGGGGCTTCGATGTTGTTGTGAACGGCGAATACATAAAGCATGTGTCGGAAACAGCGGCTGACCCTCGTTCAGCCCGGCCTGCAGTTCTGACAGACACATGATTTACGCACTCTTGTAAGCCTTGTGGACGGTTTCGAGGCGGGCGAAAACCGACAACTCATGCAAACAGGATTAATAGCTGGCAAATATATTACATAAGGATTTATCTGTGGCAAGAGCGAAGATAAGCAGCTGAATAGATCGTTATATTTGATAAATCAGCATATTATGCTGTGTTGTATGCAGTGTCTGGAGGATTAGATCGTTTAAAAATTTTAGGCGATCTCTTCTACTAAAAATGATGAAAAACACAGCATAAAAGATCGTTTGTGAAATTGTTCATTTTTTTGACACAGTTCAAAAAAACGACGCTTTTTAGGGGGTTAAAGAGGGCAACTGTAACCCTGAGAAATCGTGTCGGCTTTTCAAAGCGGTGGAAAAGGGGTATATTGCGGATCGTTATGCAGTGGCTTTTGGGATCCTCGCGGTCCGGAAAGCCAGAAAACGGCAGAATGCGCCATAAGGCATTCAGGATGTATGGCAGAAACGACGGCAGTTTGCCGGGGCCGGAAGGCTGAAAAAAGTTTCAGAAGACCATAAAGGAAAACCCCCATCATCTTTCCACGAAACTTGGCGGAATCAGAGAAAGATAATGGGGGCCTCACAGAATACGGGATAAGTATATATGAAACCGTGTCAGAGATTCAACCCTTTGCAGTGCATTAACGCACGGCAATCTGTTCCCGCCATAAGCGACAGCTTGTGGCGGCCCTGAACCAGACCTCATTTACTGAAAGCACATACCGTCAGGTAAAGAACCCGAATCCGGTGTTCACACCCCGTGAAGATGCCGGAACGCTGAAGTTCTGCGAAAAACTGATGGAAAAGGCCGTGGGCTTCACCTCCCGTTTTGATTTTGCCGCGCATGTGGCGTATGCCCGTTCGCGCGGCCTGCGCCGGCGTATGCCGCCGGTGCTGCGCCGCCGGGCGATTGATGCGCTGCTGCAGGGGCTGTGTTTCCACTATGACCCGCTGGCCAACCGCGTGCAGTGCTCCATCACCACGCTGGCCATTGAGTGCGGACTGGCGACGGAGTCTGAGGCCGGGAAACTCTCCATCACCCGTGCCACCCGTGCCCTGAAGTTCCTGTCTGAGCTGGGGCTGATAACCTACCAGACGGAATACGACCCGACAATTGGCTGTAACATCCCGACCGACATCACGTTCACGCCGGCACTGTTTGACTCACTTGATATCTCAGAAGAGGCAGTGGCTTCCGCACGCCGCAGCCGCGTGGAATGGGAAAACAAGCTGCGCAAAAAGCAGGGGCTGGATGCGCTGGGTATGGATGAACTGATAGCGAGAGCCTGGCGTTTTGTGCGCGAGCGTTTCCGCAGTTATCAGGCAGAGCTTAAGTCCCACGGCATGAAACGTGCCCGTGCGCGCCGCGATGCAGGCAGGACCCGTCAGGACATTGTCACCCTGGTGAAACGGCAGCTGACACGTGAAATCGCGGAAGGGCGTTTCCGCGGAAGCCTGGAGGCCGTGAAGCGCGAAATCGACCGTCGCGTGAAGGAACGCATGATAATGTCGCGGAACAACAACTACACACGGCTGGCCACTGCCTCACCCTGAGTTTGACCTCATCTGAATAATCTGGCCTGCGCCGGAGGCATCCGCACGCCTGAAGCCCGGCGACGCACAAAAAAACAGCACAGCACACAAAAAACAGCCTCATCATCTGCCTTCCGGCTCGCCTTGCTCCCCCTGTTTTTCACGCAAAACACGTCTCACAGACGGGGAATTCTGTTTATCCACATTTAACTGCAAGGGACTTCTCCGTAAGGTTACAACCGTTCATGCTATAAAGCGCCAGCCGCAGGCGTTACAGGGTGCAATGTTTCTTTTAAACCCCAGTACTGTATTTCCTTTAAACTACTTAATTACTTCCATTTAAAAAAAAGACCTATTCAGTGCCTGTCCTGTGGACAGACAAATATGCACCTCCCACGCTAACGCGCGGGCCCCGAACCTCACCGTTCTGAAACCACAACAAAAAAGACATCAGGAATAAAAACACCACACAAACGCAGCACCGTGCCCACCCCTCATAACTGAAAAGCGAGACCGCCCCCGCCCGAAGGGCGGGAACAACATCGCTTTTAATTATGAATGTTGTAACTACACAGCATCATCGCTGTCAGTCTTCTGACTGGATGTACTGAATACACGCTCGTAAGCGGCCCTGACGGCCCGCTAACGCGGAGATACGCCCCGACTTCGGGTAAACCCTCGTCGGGACCACTCCGACCGCGCACATAAGCTCTGTCGTGGCTGAAAGCGGGTATGGCTTAGCAGGGCTGAGGATGGGTAAGGTGAAATCTATCAATCAGTACCGGCTTACGCCGGGCCTCGGCGGTTTTACTCCTGTGCCATATGCTAAACGGAGTACCGCCTTCCATGCCGCTCACGCGGCATCAGAACAATAAAACCAGCATTAAATGTATTTGCAAAAGTATGAGTAATACAGACTTGTTAACCGGTCCTTTCAGAGGTATCTTTAAGACTTGTTAAACAGTCTCAAAGGTACGTTATGCCTAACATCATTCTGTCTGACACCAGTGCAAGTGTCAGTGAACTGAAAAAAAATCCTATGGCTACAGTCAGTGCCGGAGATGGTTATCCTGTCGCCATTCTTAACCGGAATCAGCCGGCATTCTACTGTGTGCCTGCGGAACTCTATGAAAGGATGCTTGATGCGCTGGATGACCAGGAACTGGTGAAACTGGTTACTGAACGCAGCAATCAGCCACTGCATGATGTGGACCTGGACAGTTATTTATGACTTATACAGTAAAATTCAGGGATGATGCGCTCAAAGAATGGCTGAAACTGGATAAATCCATTCAACAGCAGTTTGCGAAAAAACTAAAGAAATGCAGCGAAAATCCTCATATTCCTTCCGCAAAACTGCGTGGATTAAAAGACTGCTACAAAATCAAACTTCGCGCATCGGGGTTTCGTCTGGTCTATCAGGTTATTGATGACATGCTAATTATTGCGGTTGTCGCGGTAGGTAAACGTGAACATAGTAACGTTTATAATCTCGCCAGTGAGAGAATGAGATAGTTATCTTTAAAGCTGACTGATATTACTTTAAAAGTATTTCTGATAGTTATGTTATTTTATTCCACAATACAGAATATTTTCTTTATTCTTTAAGGTCGTTTTTATGATGAAAAATCCATTAGCTTATTTTCATATTGCCACCTTTTTATTGTCAGGTAAAAGTCGTAATCTGTCAGAATACTGGAAAGCCGAAGTCATCATGCGGGATAAGTTTGTCTTACACCGCCTGATAAGAAACGGGTTGCAGAGACAACGAGGCTTTCTGATGTGGTGGCGCCTGGCCAATGAGATGTTTATCTCTGGAAACAAAAAACAAAGGAAATGTGCGATAAAGATAAAAAATGCACTTATGGAACGGTATGGATGTGATATCGGCCTGGGCGCGCGGATTGGTAAAGGCCTCATGTTACCTCATCATGCAGGAATCGTCATTCATGGTAATGTTGATATCGGTGAGAATGTCATTATACGGCAGAATACAACCATTGGTGAAAAGGTTTCTGACAGTAGGGAAAACTATATTGTTATTGGCGATAATGTCGATATTGGTGCCCATACATGTATTATTGGGTTAAATGTGAAAATCGGAAGTAATGTTAAAATCGGGGCAATGTCTTTTATTATGGAAGATGTACCTGATAACTGTACTTATGTCACCAGGAAGGAATCCAGAGTGATAATTTGCGAACAGTAATGAAATACATGTTATCATTCTTCTGTTGGTGACTTTGCCGACTCAGATATATACTATCTGTATGTCGTGCATTATATATTAACGATACGCAGAGGTGTGTATATGGGCAGTGTTACAAAGAAACCGTCACCTGTTGTTATTATTAAGAAAAAAAGACGAATTCTTTCTCATCAGGATGATGCCGTACAGGCAGTTCCTGATGATATAAAACCAGCGCCAGTAATGGAATTTAAAACCGACTCATTACCTCCTGAAATACCAGCCACAGTGGCCGGTTCCCCAGAACAACAGAAAAAAACAGGACGTAAGAAGAAAAAAAAGAAGAACAATAGATGGAATCATGAGTTTATCCGACACAGTCTGGACTGTGTTAAAAAAACATTCCCTCAGTTACGGGCTGAAGAGGGGGGATATCATGCATTTAAAATAGGCATCTCAAAGGATGTCATGGCTTTTATTTCGGCCAGTCCTGAGTGTGGACTCACTGTAAAAGAATGGAGTAGTGCTGTAAGAATGATTACTGGCGGTTACAAATATCTGCAGCGTATATCAGTCTCAGGTACTCCGCGTTATGGTCTGGATGGCAAAGTTCATGGAACTGTAACGGAGGAAGAAGCGCTGTATGCGCAGGCAAAACTTGAAAAACACACGCAGCGTTATAATGCCAGGATGAAAGAGACAGAAGATGCTCGTTGCAACCAATCATCGACAAACTGTCACACTGGACAGCAATTTGAAGGACGCCTGCATTCATAACGGGGCATAATTATGTGAAGTGCTGTCCCGCTATGGAATCAGAATTGAGTAACGACACGAGGTTTTGATGATTACTGTTATTATTTCTGAGGCGGATGGCTGGCGTGAATGGAAACACCGCGCCCGAACAAAGGATGCACAGACAGCCACCATACGGGCTATGAATAAACATTTTCCACGATCTTACAATTTTATCCCTGATGATATTGATAATGCACCTGTATTATTTGCAGCTGTAACACGTACACCGAACGTGAAAATAACCGGTCATATCTGGAAACCTATGTGGAACAGGGGAATTTGCTGGAACGTCAAAGGTCCGCCAGTAATCATCACGCTCATCCAGGGGGCCGCTTGGAATTCGGAAAATAAACCACGTTAAGACTATTTTTTAGACAAATGACTTTCAGGAATCGCTAGGATGGCGGGACAACAGCTGTTTTGGTGTCCGAAATCGTACGGTAAGAGGAAAATTATCGTCTTAAAAATCGATTAGTAGACAATGCCGTCCGTTAAGTGCCAATTTTCGATTAAAAAGGCACCGTTTTGATGGCGTTTTTCTATGTCCATTATGTTTTGATATATCAGACAGTTACTTCACTAACGTACGTTTTCGTTCCATTGGACTTCAGCCCCCTAATCCGGTCAGTTCAGCTGAGGATGACGGGGATACAGTCCCGCCCTGAACATCGCGGATATAGTTTGCCTGACATGCAGCAAGAATAATGGCTGCAAGAAGCAATAAAATAATCCATGTTATTTTTTTCATACTGTTCCTTGTATATATGGACTCAGGCATTCATCCATAAAAACCTGAAATCCAAAGGTTGAAATCATCCATGAAACATAAAATTCTATAACACTATTTACATCTTTAACGTGATAATGAAAGCAGTGTATCCATTCTCAATATCATCTTTAATATTTTCAATAGCCAATCTATTATTTTCAGGGATTTTTGATTTGTATTCCTCCGGCATATCATATGTCCATGATGCTGAACTATCTATCCTGAATCCAGGATTCAGCCAATGCCCACCATCAATGCCCAAAATCCATAAGCCTTTTTTCGCTGCTTCATTACAAACTTCTATTGCAGCTTTTGGTGATAACTTCATAGAAGCATTTCCTTTTAATTCAAAAAAGGCATCACCACTATCATATAACACCGTATGTTCAAATAATTTATTGGTCATTTTTATTTCCCCATTGAATTCTCGAATCGTCCACCCAACCCGGATCTGTCTTATCACTAATCTGAGTAACCTCACCAGTACGATCATTGACAACAACATATTTACCAGGAGAACCATACACTGTTGCTGGATCATTTCGACCTAAATAGTCTGGAGGTGTTTTCTTCGGACTACGCTTATCAAAAGATGTACCAGTTGCACCGTTAGATAGGGGTTGTACGCCGGAAACGCCGAAATTTCCGGGAGGCACAAATTTTATGCTTGGCAACCTGTACGTAAGACCGCCGTTAACCGGACAGCAAAGAAATAGCTGTTTAGAGCGAAAGAATCACTGCCCGTAACGTATCACATAGCTGGTACGGATAAATTCTCACTTACTGCACCATAAACGTACTCGTCAACAACCGCCAAACATGCTTCAAAAATCAACAAATTCGCTGTATCGGAAATTTCGGCGTTTCCGGCGTATAACCCCCTATAAATATATTGCAGCAGCCAAAGTCGGATAAAAACCACATTCAAGAAATTACGGTTTCATCCTTTGTTCAGCAGTTGAAACCGTAAGTTTCTGTTCAAATGACCCGCTGGTCCATATTGTACGTTTCCCAAACGCAGCCCTAATAAAGTCATTCGATGGCGTATTTCTTATTGAGAATATATACGCATAAAATAGTTATAAAAACGCCTAGTCCCTGAATAAATGATATATCTTCCTGCAGGAAGAACCAGGACAACAGCAATGCTACCAGAGGAATAAAATAGAGCATTGCTCCTGCTATGTGAACGGGAATCCAGCGTAGGGAATAAAGATAGAAACAAAAAGCCAAAAAATATTGTAAAATTCCTGACAAAAACACAAGAAATACAGATTCTACAGGCAGTTGCAGGGATGTGCCAGTTAGAACAATAAAAAAACAAGCAAGAATAAAAGAGAAAGTCAACTGCCCGGTTAACAACGTAACAGGCTCAAAATTCACAATAAGTCGTGATGAGATAACAACATAAAAGGATGCTGAGAGTACACCTGCAACAATAAGTATATATCCTGTAATATTATCAATGCGGTCATTGATATCAGGTAGGGCAACCATTATACTGCCTGCCATTGCTCCAGTAAGCAATAATATAAAGTGTAATGGTGAGTTAATTTTAACGAAAAATAATATAACAGATAGTATAAGAATAAATACTGACTCAAGTGAAAAAATAACGGCTGTTATACCAGCAGAAATAAATTTCAGGCCATAGAGTGTGAATGTATACGCCAGAAATGGCTCAAAAATTCCTGTTGAATAGGCAAGGATTGATTTTTTTGTTACCGGGAGCTTTTTTCTGCTAATTGCGAGAACAAACCATGATAACATTGCAGCACTACCAACTTGCCAGAAAAACAATCCTCCGGCATCCATGTTTTCGAGACCTTTTTTGCTCATCACTATTGCTGCTCCCCATGAAAAAGCAGCAAGAAATGCAAACAGAACTCCCTTAATCATATTTAGTTATCTCCTCATTATAAAGAGGTTTATTTTCAAACGCTCTTGGTGGAAATGGATTAAAAAACTTTGCTTCTTCATCTACAGGAATACCAAGAAATTCTCCATAATAAGGATTATCAACAGGAAACTTTTCCAGTGAGACATAAAACAATACATTCCAGTTAAAAATCATAGGGTCATTGCTATCAACATTATGGATTATTCTGGAGTCCTGAGTCAGTTCTCCGGGAATTAATACATCTGTATGATAAAAGCCTGAATAGTAATCACTATTAGTAGAATGTATAGGGCAGCCAAAGCGATTCATTTTATTATCTGAGTGCCATGTGGTTGATATTTTTTCTGGATGAGAATATCCTCCTTTACCTATGGATTGAATAGTCATATTACGGATATCAGATAAAGCTTGCTCCTGATCTTTATAGAATCCTTTTGCAATTGCCAGTCTCATAAAATGTCCAGGTGCATTTACAGATATAAGCATTCCACCGGGGATTCGTCGGTCATGATTTCGGGTTCTGTGAGCAGAAGAGTAAAAAATATTAACTCCAGCTTTATATACCATCACGTTTTCATTTTCCTGCAATGGTATGCTTTCTGTGTAGATTATATCTTCTCTTACAGGATAATACTCAGGCATATGTAAGGAACATATATGTTTCTGTATATCAACAAGTTCTTTAGAGGGTTTTGCAAAAGCAATTTTCTGATGTATAAAGTAGATAAGATGAGCACTTACTTCCCCTTTAAGAGCTCGTTCTTTGAAGATAATCCGTTCTCTACGTAAAAACTCGAAGAGTTTACTATCATTAGTATACAATGATGGATCTTTTATTATTGATAAGTGAAAATCAAGGCCTTTGATTTTCTTACATGCAAGTTTACCAAAAACACACGGTTGATTTACTGATGCCCATTTTCTTAGCTCTTTTTCAATTATATTATCATCTGTCTCTTTGAATATAAATTTATGTATAGAATCAATATCCTTTCCAAAGGAAAAATCAGAAGGTAATTGTGGTAAGTTGTTAATATGTTGATGAAGTGGTTTATTCATATTCACTATATATCCTCACATAGTAAAACTTACATGTACTTACACGATGTTACCTTATTTTTCAATGTTTTTTTAATATAAAATACAATCTATCGTCTTTAATAATGAATACCAATGGTTTATATTGTTATATATCAGATATATGAAACTTTATAATAAAATAATTCATCCGAAGGATGGCTTTTCAGAAAATAATTTACAGATATATCCGGTTTCATCTGGTTTCTCCTTTATTGTTATCGTGTACCGGTGCGTGATAACATAACCACATCATGATAATAATAATCAATAACAATAAGCTGTGTCACGTTTACATCATGGAACGGAGGTGCTCCTGTGACCTTTGAGCAGAAAAAAGCCCGGGCCATTGCCCTGATGGACAGCAAAAAGATGTGGCGGAGCAATTATGCCCCTCCTCTTCTGCGTATTCTCTGGCGGCTGGGTATCCGGCTTCCGCCATTACCCTTTATGCCGTTCTGGCAGGTCACGGTGCTGACGGGGGGTTTATGGGGCATTTCCTGGGGATGTGCAATGTGGTTTATCTACTGGGGGCCGTCAGGAATGGTCGCAGGTGAGGCCATTATTATAAGTATCACGGGTGGTTTTTTGTTCGGACTGTGCATGGCCTCTTTCCACTGGTGGCGCAGGAAAGTTAACCGGCTGCCACCATGGGATGATGTGTAAACCGTGCACAGGCGTGTTTTTACGGAGTGACGCTTTCATTAACCTGTACACGAACCTCCATTCCGGCATCGTGACAGGCCTGCAGCCACTGCGCCACTTCCAGCGGATCGCCCTCCAGGCGTACCACCCTGCCTTCTTTATTCCATAACTGCAGACAGGTGCTGCCGTCGAGACGTACCACAAAATCCCCACGGCAGGCCTGATACGTTATGCCGTTCAGCTGCACCGCCAGATCAGTGGCAGAAGTGCCGTCTGCGGGCAGACCTGCTGCCGGGACCAGCGGCAGTACGACGACTTCTGCCGCACGCTGTTCTGCCCGGAGGCGGTCCTGTTCTGCCAGCAGCAGAGGCTGTGCCACGGCCCGGCCGGCGTCCGTCAGCTCCACTGCCAGCTGCAGGTTCGGAGCGCGCAGGGTACGCAGCCAGCCGGCATCCTCCAGACGACGGCAGGAGGCGCGCAGGTTTGGCCCGTAGACCGGGGCTTCCCCGCTTCGCTCCAGCACCCGTTCCAGGTCCCGCGTCAGCACGGGGCCCGGCCGTTTTTCATCAAGGGCAGCCAGCACAATCAGCACTCTCCGCTGCAGTGGCGACGGTCGGCGGCTCTGGGTCATTACCTGTCATCCTCCGGCCAGATGAGCTTTCTGAGGCGCTGAAAGTCGGCTTCAATGAGCTCCTGTCTCTTTATGGCATTCATTGAGGCATAGCCATTTATGGCCAGTTCATGCCAGAAGATCAGCACGGCTCCGGCTTTGGCTGACTCGCAGAGATAAATCGCGCCCTGGCTGTCCAGATTGCATTCCCGGATGCGTTTTTCCGCAAACCGGGTCAGTTGTTCATAGCTGAGTGAAAACACCCTTTCTTCATCCATCCTGCACACTCCATCTGATAATGTCCTTTAAGAAATAAATCATATCTGGAATTATTTATTTCTATATCTGTAATCATCATGTCAGATATGATGATTTGATTTATGATAAATATCATATCAGATGTGATCTCATATGTTTTATCTGATAATCATATCTGTTGCCGGTTTTCCGCCGTGCAGATCCGGTTTCCGGCTGTTCAGGATCTTCCTCTCCCCCCACATAACGCCACCTCCTGTCAGCACAATATGTAGTGCTGAATTCAGCTGCTGATGACACTATATGTTGTGTCATCTCCCTGACCTGTGATGCGCCGCGCAGGGGCGGAAAACAGCGATATGATTATTTTCTCAGCGTGGTACACTTCCGGAAAGTTGTGATATTCCGGAAAGTCGGATCTGACGGAAACGGCTCTCCGGTAATTTAACGGCGTGGTTATATGGATGCTTGTTATCATGGTGATGATGATAACGGCATGATGTTATCAGACGGCGTGACGGTAAGGGCAGTGATGATGGATGACGTTATCGCATGACCGTCCCTGCCCGGAAAAGAAAAAAGGAGTCACCCATGTTTTTTATTGAGAATGAAGGTCAGGCTGTCGCCAGAACGGATTACTGGCAGTCTGTACAGGCGCAGGCCGGATATGTCTACCTCAGCTGGAATGCCGGCGCAGCCAGGCTGCTTGTCCCGGATGCGGCAAAACATTTACTCAGGGAGATGCGGGGGGCTGAGTACGTCATCATCAGTAAGGGAACGCTGAATGGCCGCGATGCGCTGGAACTGGTATTTGAAGACGGCAGCGATGCGCCGTTTGTGATCCACATGCTGAGTGAGCAGTGCGATCGCCTGCTCCCCGAAAACAACCAGGGAGGGGGTTTTGTTGTCACCGTCCGGACGCATGGCGGTAACCAGCTCCGTTATCCGGGAAAGTACCGTGTTGTGGAAAACCTGCCCGACGTTTCCCCGTGGAGTGAACACTGATATGCAGCACCTGCCGGCACCGATCCACCATGCCCGGGATGCTGCTCAGCTTCCTGTTGCCATCGATTATCCGGCAGCGCTGGCACTCCGCCAGATGTCGATGGTTCATGATGAACTGCCAAAATACCTGCTGGCCCCTGAAGTGAGCGCCCTGCTCCATTACGTCCCGGATCTGCGCCGCAAGATGCTGCTGGCCACACTGTGGAACACCGGTGCGCGCATTAATGAAGCACTGGCGCTGACGCGGGGGGATTTTTCGCTTGCGCCCCCGTATCCGTTTGTGCAACTGGCCACTCTGAAGCAGCGGACAGAAAAAGCCGCCAGGACGGCAGGAAGAATGCCCGCCGGTCAGCAGACTCACCGGCTGGTTCCGCTCTCCGACTCCTGGTACGTCAGCCAGCTGCAGACGATGGTGGCAACACTGAAAATCCCCATGGAACGGCGTAATAAACGAACAGGCAGGACAGAGAAAGCGCGGATCTGGGAAGTGACTGACAGAACGGTCAGGACCTGGATTGGGGAGGCGGTTGCCGCCGCTGCCGCTGATGGTGTGACGTTCTCTGTCCCGGTCACGCCACATACGTTCCGCCATTCCTATGCGATGCACATGCTGTATGCCGGTATACCGCTGAAGGTCCTGCAGAGCCTGATGGGGCATAAGTCCATCAGCTCAACGGAGGTCTACACGAAGGTGTTTGCACTGGATGTGGCTGCACGGCACCGGGTGCAGTTTTTGATGCCTGAGTCCGATGCGGTCACAATGCTGAAAAACAGACACGCATAATTCACAAATCATAATTATGAATTATTCTGTAATAAAAGAGACCACTGCAATATGTGATCTCTTGTATGCAAGGGTGCTTAAACAGTATGAATTCACAAGTGTGATTTCATAAGTAATAACTTCTTGATTATTACGTTAGTGTTTTTAAGTATTGCTCAAGGGCTACTCTGACGATGGCACTTACATTTTTTGGATCTTTACCATTGCGTTTATTCCTCAATGCCAGATCTTCTATTGTGACAAGCATGCTTTCACCAAGAGAGATTGTCGTCCGACATTGTTTTTCTGGTTCGGTTTTTTCCGGCGCGCCGTATGGTTTATCCGCAAGGCGCTGAGCCAGAGCCTCTGCTTGTTCTACCGTAACTGCAGCTCTGTTTAATGCTTGCTGGCTGGGTTTTTTCACCATGGGCCAAATACCTCATTCATTAAATGTTCAATTTCTGCTTTGGCTGCTGTATTGTTCGTTTCTACTACACCGGTGCCGTTGCTCATGCAATCGCGATAGACTTTTCTGAAACAAATAACTGAATCCAGGACTTGAATTGTTGGGAATTCTTCAAGATATTCAAGGAATTCTTTTCTCTCATTTCCCCTCAAAACCGGATTGGTTGTTGCCATACTTTGTAAACAATAAACCTTAAGTTCCGGGTTAAGGTTACGCATTGCGTCTATCTGTTGTTCTAGTTCTGTAAGAGTATCCAGATCTGGTTGAGAACACTGTAGTGGCGCAATTATTTGATGTGCGACAACTCCACTCGTTATGAATTCCTTTGAGTTTCTTCCTGCGACATCCACTATTACATCATCGAACTTTTCATTCAGAGCCTGTAGTGTTTGTGTCAGATTATCAAATTTCTCAACAAGGGTTATTGCTGGTAACAGTCCTGCAGCTTCTCGTTCCGCATGATGTTTTGCGGCTGTTCGTTGTAGATCTCCGTTTAACAGGCAGACTTCCCTTCCTTTATTTGCGAGAGCAATAGCCAGGTTTGATGCAATGGTAGTTTTCCCTGAACCACCTTTGTTCCCACCAACTACAGTAATCATTGCAACCTCATAAATGTGATGTGTGAAGTATGATGATATTTTGACACGGTAACCTGAGGTGTCAATATGCGTTCATATTTATGAAGTATGAAATATGAAGTGAGTCATGTGATGTAATAAATAATACTTGTGTTTTGTGATTTCATAACTATGATGGTGCTCAAATTGAGTATTACCTTGCAACCAGAAACAGTGATTTACTCAGATTGAGTATTTAAGGGGCTATAGATGAACGTATACTGCGATGATGGTTCAACAACAATCAAGTTGGCATGGAATGACAATGGGAAAATCTGTAAGTCGTTGTCGCAAAACTCATTTCGTCATGGATGGAAGGTTGACGGGTTAGGGATTCGCCAGACATTTAACTATGAACTGGATGGTAAAAAATACACGTATGATGAAGTTAGTAACCAATCTATTCTTACGACTCATATTGAGTATCAATATACGGATGTTAACCTGTTAGCTGTGCATCACGCTTTACTGAATAGTGGATTAGCGCCTCAGCCTGTATCATTGACTGTGACTTTGCCTATCAGTGAGTTCTACACGAAAGAGTGTCAAAAAAATGAACTCAACATTCAGCGTAAAATTGAGAATTTAATGAGGCCGATTCGTCTTAATAAAGGCGATGTTTTCACCATTGAACACGTTGATGTGATGCCTGAATCATTGCCAGCTGTGTTTTCTCGTCTGGTCATGGATAAAGTTGGTCAGTTCGAAAAATCGCTGGTAGTTGATATTGGCGGCACTACGCTTGATGTTGGTGTTATCGTTGGTCAATTTGACTCTGTAAGTGCCATTCATGGTAATTCTGGCATTGGTGTGTCTTCAGTTACGAAAGCTGCAATGAGTGCATTGCGCATGGCATCCAGTGATACCAGTTTCCTCGTTGCAGATGAATTGATTAAACGTCGTAATGACCCGGACTTTGTTCGGCAGGTTATAAATGACGAAACAAAAACTGATCTGGTCCTTAATACCATTGAGGGGGCTATTGCCAGTTTGGGGGAGCAAGTAGTCAATGAGCTCGGTGATTTCCATCATGTGAATCGTGTTTATGTTGTCGGTGGTGGGGCCCCGTTGATCTATGATTCGATAAAAACGGCATGGCACCATCTTGGGCAAAAAGTAGTGATGATGGAGTCGCCACAGACAGCACTGGTTGAAGCTATCGCGGCTTTCAAAGAGGAGTAATATTGTGGACGATGAACGGAAAAGGAAAAAATACACACTTTATCTGCATCCGGAAAAAGCTGCAGACTTTCAAACTTTGGAAGCGATAGAGTCCGTTCCGCGTTCTGAGCGTGGTGAGCTGTTCCGGAATGCATTTATTTCTGGAATGGCGTTACACCAACTTGATCCTCGCCTGCCTGTATTGCTGACTGCCATTTTGAGCGAGGAGTTTTCAGCAGATCAGGTTGTAACCTTACTCAGTCAGACGACTGGATGGAAGCCTTCTCAGGCCGATATCAGAGCTGTGTTGACTGAACTCGGTGCTTCGCAATCTGCTGAAAAAATGCCTCCTTCTGCTACGGATTCGGTGCAGAAGGCAATGAATGATGTGCGTCTTAAAATGAAAAAATTATTCTGATATATCAGAATGAAGCAATGGGGATCTCAGTCCATTGTGTTGTATACGAAGGCGATAGCATTTCCTGTTTCATTTGCCATTCAGGGGCGGTTCCTCGCCCCGCAAACCACACTTTCCCTTTTCCCGACTGGTTCAGTTCATCGAGTGTTTTCATTAACTTTTCACTGTTTTTACGGGGCTGGATTTCATCAAATAATCCCGGCTGCGCTATACCCGATGGTGTGAAATCAGCCAGCATGACTCCTGCCTTCATATAGCGGTACCCTTCACGCCAGACATGGTTTAAGGCTCTGCATGCGGCGGCAATAATGTCCCGGCTGTCCTGTGTGGGCAATGAAAGCTTTTCCACAGCGGCATTGCTGTAACAGGGTTCTTTTACTGCAAAGGGGGATGTCCGTACAAATGTCGTCACCTGCCGGCAATACTGACGCTCCCCACGTAGTTTCTCTGCGGCCCGCTCTGCATACTGAACAACAGCCTGGTGCATGGCATCTTTGTCTGTGATTCGTTCACCAAAACTGCGACTACAGACAATCTGTTGTTTTGCCGGTGGTGCTTCTTCCAGGGATATGCAGGACTCGCCGTTGAGTTCGCGTACCGTACGCTCAAGAATGACGCTGAAGTTTTTCCGGATGAATGCCGTGTTAGCCTGCGCCAGCTGCAGTGCTGTGTTAATACCCAGCGCATTCAGCTTTTCCGTCAGTCTGCGTCCTACTCCCCAGACCTCACCAACTGGCTGCAGCCCCAGTAGCTTCAAGATCCGATTACGGTTTTCTGCCGTCAGCGCGACCACACCGGAAAACTGTGGCCATTGCTTTGTTGCCCACTGTGCACTTTTAGCCAGCGTTTTTGTAGGCGCAATGCCCACCCCCATGGTGAGTCCTGTCCAGCTCTTTACCTGTTCCCTGAGCTGATGACCAAAAACCTCCGGAGAGATGCAATGATTTATCCCCCGCAAATCAATGAACATTTCATCAATTGAGTAGGGCTCAACTGCGGGAGAAAGCGACTCCAGAACAGCCATAACCCGTTGGCTCATGCTGTGGTACAGCGCATAATTGCTGGAAAATACATGTATTTTCTTCTCCAGGCGCATTTGTCTCACCTGAAACCAGGGCTGCCCCATTCTGATGCCAAGGGCTTTTGCCTCCGGGCTGCGCGCGATCACACAGCCATCGTTATTGCTGAGTACGATGACCGGTTCGTTGCGAAGGTCCGGGCGGAAAACTTTTTCACATGAGGCGTAGAAACTGTTGATATCAGCCAGTGCAAACATCAGCGTAACTCCCGCGTCCTGCGTATCACGTGAGTGACAACACCAAAAATACAGATGTTTTCCGGATACAGTGTGCGGAATTCCGGGCTGTCTGAAACCGGCTCCAGTGCCGGGCGTGGGCGCAACAGCAGTCGTTTGACGGTGAACTCACCGTCGATCTCAGCGATAACGATGTCCCCGTGTTGTGGTTTTTCGCCCCTGTCTACTACCAGCAGATCACCATTCTGCACGCCAGCCTGGTTCATCGATTCACCGCTGGCGCGCAGAAAGAAGGTGGCTGCAGGTCTGCTGATGCAATAGCTGTTCAGATCCAGTTCCTGCTCAGCATAATCAGTGGCAGGCGAAGGAAAACCGGCCTGGCAACGATCGGCAAACAACGGTCGCACGTAACTGTCATCGCCTGAAGGGGCAGCCGGACGGTGATAAACGGTACTCATGCTGCAGGCAGCCAGCTGTCGTCCTGCCAGATTTCTTCCAGCAGAGACAGGATACGTTCTTTATCCTTGTCGTTGCGGGCTCCTGTGACAGATACAGACGGGGCGCTGCCCTGGTCTATACGCAGCCAGATTTCCGGGTAGTGTGGTTTCAGACGTTGTTCGATTTCATTCTGTAGCGCCTGAAGTGTGCCTGATTTGAGGTTTTTTGTGCTCTGGCGGTCGAAAAGAATTTCAATGCGGATCATGTTCTCATCTTCCTTTTCTTTTGCTGTATGCATATACAGTATTCTAATAACTGAATCCGCACACAGTCAAATGTCATTGTTCTGATTAAAAAACGCTCAATTCTCTGAGGGTGTGGCTGTATGCCTGCTGTGAAGTGCTGTGTCCAGCTTATCCACAGCATTTTGTGCACGGTTCTGTGGACAAAATACCTGGTTACCCAGGCCGTGCCGGCACGTTAACC
>OHWG01000073.1_pt1 | contig 63911 bp, 58 predicted proteins | sample 1579621 | NCBI WGS metagenome assembly OHWG01 (sample SAMEA3882544, study PRJEB24775) | human gut metagenome | biome: human-associated habitat; feature: intestine environment; material: feces | place: Netherlands | collected 2009/2010
CCGTTCTACCGACTGAACTACAGAGGAATCGTGAGAACGAGGCGAATATTAGCGATGCCCACCCATAATGTCAAAGCCTGTTTTTTAAATTTGAAATCGTTTGCTGAAATAATCTGCATTTTGTCGTTTATTCCGACACAGCTGGCTTTTTTTCACACTTTTGCGGTTCGGATCGAGGGTATTTCCACAGCCAACGTCCAGTAACCATTCGCCAGTAAAACAGCACGGCCCGCACAGCCCAGTCGGCAAACATTCCCATCCAGACACCAACCACACCCCAGCCAAGCATGATGCCCAGCACATAACCGACGACAACCCGGCAACCCCACATGCTCAACATAGAAACCCACATGGCGTAACGGGCATCGCGAGCACCTTTAAATCCAGCGGGTAGCACCCATGAGGCGGACCAAATAGGCATAAATAAAGCATTTAGCCAAATCAGAATCACAACGACATGTTTAACCTGTGGATCCTGGGTGTAAAACGATGCCATAACCCCGGCAAAGGGAGCCGTTAGCCAGGCGATGGCCGTTAATCCAAGAGTGGAAAGCCAGAACACATGCCGCAACTGAATCTCTGCTTGCGCTATCTGCCCTACCCCCAACCTTCGGCCTGTAATGATCGTAGAAGCAGAGCCGAGCGCACTTCCGGGTAAGTTGATAAGAGCCGCAATTGAAAACGCGATAAAATTTCCGGCAATAACACTGGTCCCCATCCCGGCAACGAACATTTGGGTTAATAACCGACCACTGGTAAATAACACTGATTCGACACTCGCTGGAATACCAATCCCCATGACTTCCCAGATAATGCTAAAATTCAGCGGTTTAAAATAGCTCTTTAACGAAATCCTTAGCGCAGGATTAAAACCAATCGCCAGCACCCACAAAATTGCAACTGCGCCAATATAACGAGAAATGGTTAAACCCAACCCAGCCCCGACAAATCCCAGTCCCGGCCAGGAGAAAAGGCCGTAAATCAATATGCCGCTAATAATAATATTAAGAATATTCAGGCTACCGTTAATCAGTAGCGGTATTTTCGTATTCCCTGCACCACGAAGTGCCCCGCTACCAATCAAAGTGATGGCAGCTGCTGGATAACTGAGTACCGTCAGCTCCAGATAAGTCAACGCCAGTGCTTTAACTTCTGTCGTGGCATCACCCGCGACGAAATCAATAATTTGTTCGCCAAAATGATGAATAAGCGTTGCCAACAGTACGGCAAACAACGTCATGATCACCAATGACTGCCGCGTCGCCACCCTCGCTCGTCGTCGATCCCGCTTACCGAGACTAAATGCCACAACGACAGTAGTACCAAGATCGATAGCTGCAAAAAAAGCCATAATGACCATATTGAAGCTGTCCGCCAATCCCACGCCGGCCATCGCATCTTTTCCCAGCCAGCTGACCAGAAAAGTGCTCAGGACACCCATCAACAGGACACAGGCATTCTCCATGAAGATAGGAACAGCAAGCGGGGTTATCTCGCGCCAGAACAACACTTTGTAGCTCTTGCGTTTAGCGTGCCAGCGAGTGCCGTGAACAACCTGGCGTAAAGCAGAGGAGATATTCAAAGCCGACCTTAATTGCAGAAAGTGAAACCACATTTCAAATAATGAGGGAGAATCAGCAAAGCTGCAAAGATTTTCGCCAACAAATTGTCTGCAAATGCAACAAACTGTTGATAGAAACGGCAAACAATTGGGGAATTTAAAAATCGGGTTTGACAAAAGATTTTTCGCCGTTAAGATGTGCCTCAACAGCGATTCCTCTGTAGTTCAGTCGGTAGAACGGCGGACTGTTAATCCGTATGTCACTGGTTCGAGTCCAGTCAGAGGAGCCAAATTTCTGAAAAGCCCGCTTTTATAGCGGGCTTTTTGCTATATCTGATAATCAATTTCCTCTTCACTGTTTTCCATCACCTGCCGCTTGATATCCTCAACTGACAGTCCTGCATTACAAAGTTCCAGAAAGCGCCAGACATAGTTACGCTGAAGTTGTCCTCGCTTCAGTCCCAACCAGACAGTATTAGCATCGAAAAGATGCCGCGTATCCAGACGGATTAAATTCTCTTCCTCTTGTTCGCCGCTGGATTGTTCGGCAACTAATCCGATCCCAAGCCCAAGAGCAACATAGGTTTTAATGACATCAGAATCCTGCGCACTTAATACAATATCTGCCAGCAAACCTTTGCGGGCAAATGCGTCATCAATACGTGAGCGCCCCGTAATCCCCTGTCGGTAAGTGATTAACGGCCACTTCGCTATTGATTCCAGCGTCAATGGTGAAATTTGCGTCAAGGGATGATCGTGTGGAACAAGCAAACTATGGTGCCAACGAAACCACGGGAAGGCGACGAGCTGCGGGTCATTACTCAAACGCTCGCTGGCGATACCAATATCAGCTTCGCCATTTTGCAACAATGTCGCAATTTCCTGTGGCGTCCCCTGGATTAGCTCGAGCCGAACCTCCGGGAAAAGTTCGCGAAAAGCTTTAATGACCTCTGGCAAGCTATAACGTGCCTGAGTATGCGTCGTTGCAATAGTGAGAACGCCAGACGTATCGTTGGTAAACAGGTCTGCAAGCCGACGAACATTACTGGCTTCATTCAGAATACGTTCTGCAATGACCAGTAATGCTTTGCCCGGTTCAGTCATGCCCAGCAGTCGCTTACCTCGTCGAACAAATATTTCGATGCCAAGTTCATCCTCCAGTTCCCGAATATGACGGCTGACGCCTGACTGTGAGGTAAAAAGCATATTCGCAACCTCTGTCAGGTTGTAATCCTGACGTGCAGCCTCGCGGATTATCTTTAGTTGTTGGAAATTCACGGTAAACTCCGGGCAGTTCAGATTTCCCGTTATTGTTAAAGTCTAATGCCCGGCATAACAAATAATAAAAACCCGCATCTTATTCCATCCCGATATAACACTTAGCTCACCAATTGCCACTGCCTTTTTTCCATCACTGGAGAACTAATCACTGACATTAACAACTCTTTCACTGCCTGTGCCTGTGGCGATAAGTTCGCTCTGGCGGGTAAATTTAATGACAAAGAGAGACTCATGGAAGGAGTGGTAATGCGTGACATCCACCCATTTACTGCGCCACATAACGAACGCGCGGCCGATTCGGGTAATACTGCAACGCCCATGCCGCTGGCAATCGCTGCGGTAAGCGTGGCAATAGACTCAATTTCACCAATAACTTTTGCCGTGAGTCGCCGTAGGGAAAAAGCCTCATCAACACGAAGTCTAATAGCACTGTAATCACTGGGGAGAAAGAGGTTCATTTTCGCAATAGCATTCACATCAACGCTTTGCCCCGGGCAATCTTGAGTTCCTACCAGAAAAAGATCTTCTTTCAGCAAAGCCTGACTGGATACACCAGCCACAGGGGAATGCTCATAAATCACCGCCATATCGAGTTGGTGATTTATCAATTTTTCGTTAAGCACTGCACCACTATTTTCATGAAGATAGATAACGATCTCCGGAAATTCAGCGCGAACCGCCTGTAATAAGGGCATGGTGATGGATGACGCAGCGGTTCCTGGTGCAAAGCCAATCGAGACTTGCCCCGATAATGCCTGACCAACGTTATGCACCGCCAGTTGGGCCTGTTCACACTGACGTAAAATGGCCCGCGCATGGGTATAGAGAATTTTTCCGGCGTCTGTTGGCGTAACGCCCCGCTTTGTACGGATCAAAAGTTGTTGATTTAACTCACCTTCCAGTGTGGCAACCTGCTGGCTGAGCGCTGGTTGTGCGATATGCAATACTTCAGCAGCCTGGGTCAGGCTACCAATATCTACAATTTTTACGAAGTATTTCAGGCGTCTGAAGTTCATGTTGCCTCCGGTTTTTAAGAATCGGCCCAAGTGCCGCCATTACTTACAACCAGATTGCAAGATGCTTGCCAGTTTTATTTTGGCGTTGATGTACAAGCTAACCAACTGTCAAATAAGAGATTATGATAGATTCGTCATTTGCTCCTTTAATCAGCTGTCGCGTTCCCCTGCCCTATAAAAGGAGGGTATGCACCACGATGGTTCATTACCCAATAAGATTGAAAGCTCACCACTTTGTTGAAATTGACAGCAAACAAACAAAAAAATGCATTTCACCCTTTGACATCACCATGCACTGCCATTAATATGCGCCCCGTTCACACGATTCCTCTGTAGTTCAGTCGGTAGAACGGCGGACTGTTAATCCGTATGTCACTGGTTCGAGTCCAGTCAGAGGAGCCAAATTCAAAAAAGCCTGCTTTCTAGCAGGCTTTTTGCTTTCTAATTACCAACGCTCTTAAAACATCTGTCTTGAACCAGAACTAATTTGCACAGGCATTCCCGATCGACGTTGCAACGCAGCATTTGCGCGATTTACATCAACTTCTTGCCCGCTGATAAACGCCCGCAAAGATGGGGTTACCGGCAATGGCACTTTTCGGTCAGACTCATATTCTGCACGATTGCGCGACAACGGCTCATGAACTTCCAGCCAGTTCGAGCCATCTGGTTCAATGGTGTATTTTACTGGCTGGTCGATAATTTGCACACGCGTCCCAACAGGAACATTATCAAACAGATATTTGATATCGTCATTGCGCAGACGAATACAGCCCTGACTTACCCGGAGCCCAATACCAAAATTGGCATTGGTACCATGGATGGCATACAACCTGCCAATATAAATCGCGTACAGCCCCATGGGATTATCGGGACCCGCAGGAACAAATGCGGGCAAACTCTCCCCTCGTTTCGCATATTCGCGCCGAGTGTTCGGCGTTGGCGTCCAGGTTGGAGCTTCTTGTTTACGTTCAACGGTAGTCACCCAGTTACGCGGGGTTTCTCGCCCAGCCTGGCCGATACCAATAGGAAAGACTTCCACAGTATTACTGTCTGGTGGGTAGTAATAAAGACGCATCTCAGCGACGTTAACCACAATCCCTTTACGAACAGTGGCGGGCAAAATCAGTTGCTGCGGAATGGTGAGTTGCGAGCCAGACTTCGGCAAAAAAACATCAGCGCCCGGGTTCGCTTCCAGCATGTTACTTAACCCTTGCCCGTATTGTGCGGCAAAAGTCTCCAGCGGCTGGGTATTGTGATCAGGAACAGTTACAGTAAACGACTGCCCCACTAAACGGCTACCCTCTGGAGGTAATGGATAAGTTACCGCCAGGCTAGTATGGCTGGCAAAAAGTAGAGCAAATGAGCAAAAAATATTTACACGACGCATCATGTCCCTTTCCTAAGTCGCGAAAGCTATCCGTTAAGTATAGCTTTTATCAGACTTTTCGTTTTTAACTGTTCAAATCAGAAGTCGTATTCCCCGGTAGAACAATATTACTGGCAGCAAGTTCGCCCATGTTGTTATATATCGCACAGGCAGCTTCGATGATGGGCATCGCCAGAGCTGCGCCACTCCCCTCACCTAAACGCATCTCCATATTGAGATAAGGCTCCAGCCCCAAATGCGACAGCGCAATACGCGCCCCTTTTTCTGCCGACAGGTGAGAAGGAATGAGATACGGTTTGATTGCAGGAGACATCTGGCAGGCTGCGAGCGCGGCAGCATAAGAAAGAAATCCATCCAGCAACACGGGTAAACCGCAGGAAGCAGCGCCTAACATCACGCCAGCCATTCCGACCAAATCAAATCCACCCACTTTTGCCAGGACATCAACGCCATCCTGCGGATTTGGTTGATTCAACGTAATCGCCCGGCGCACAACATCAATTTTATTAGCCAGTTTATCTGTCGGCAGGTTTGCGCCAATCCCAACCACTTCTTCAGGAGCCCGGCCAGTGATTGTGCTGACTATTGCCGCTGCCGGTGTCGTGTTTGCCATCCCCAGTTCACCTACACCAAACAGCGTAACACCGTTTTTTGCCAGCTCCCGCGTATAACATATGACGTCCAAAAGCAACTTTTCTGCCTGATGGCGACTCATTGCCGGAGCTGAAGCAATATTGCCACTACCTCGAGCAACACGCATGTTGATAAGCCCGGGGATAGGCTCAGCAGTATCAATACCAACATCAATTACGTAGACGTTAGCGCCCGCTTGTGCTGCCAGCACACACACGCCGGTTGTTCCGCGGGTCATATTTTCAGCCTGAATGGCTGTCACTTCTTTTGGGGAAATAGCGACCCCTTCCTCCCAGACGCCGTGATCGGCACACATAACCAGTACCGCTTTTTTGCCCACATGCGGAACGCCATTCAACCCCGGCATTCCTGCCAGTTGTATGGCAAGCGCCTCCAGCCTTCCCAGGCTACCAACAGGTTTGAGTAACCCGTCAATATGCCGTTGTGCACGCGACATAGCGGCAGGATCGATAGCAGGGATCGTATTCAGTAAATCGGCAAGTGTTTGCATGTCACGTCTCTTTATAGCAGTGCCAGCAGGAAGACCAGTTCACCAAGCTCTATAGCAGCTCCCAGCGTATCGCCGGTTTGCCCGCCCAGCGTACGTTTGAGAAGCTGACCGAGGATGAAAATCGCCACCATCGTCACCACCATAGCAGCCACACCATGCATACCCGGCAATAATACGGCAGCAAAAATAGCGGCTAAGCCGAGTGTGACGCAGGTTTGTCGCCCATCAATTTTGCCAATGAACACATTGCCAAGTCCTTTTTCCCGGGCATAACGATGACGATACATCAATAATGCGGCAGTCCCGCGGCTGACCGCACATGCTGCCGCCAGCGATGCAAGGATCGGTTCGCCACGCAGAGCCAACTCGCTTAATACCAGAATCTTTGCCAGTACAACAAAAATCAATGCCAGACCGCCGTGGGTGCCTAAACGGCTATCACGCATGATTTCCAACATGCGATCGCGGCTACGTGCAGAAAATACGCCATCACAGGTATCGGCGAGGCCGTCCAGGTGGAATCCCCCGGTCATCAGCGCCAGCACAAGTACGCTAAACAGTGCCGCCAGTGGTACGCCACACCATGCCTGCAGCACCATGAAGACCAGCCCGCTAATCGCGCCAAGCAATAATCCAATTAAAGGAAAAGTAATAATACCGCGAGAATAATGCTCGAAATCCAGTCCCTGGGACCAGCGACGCGGTACAGGCAGACGCGTAATAAAAGAGAGCATCGCCCAAAATAATTTACTCATTTGATTTTTACTCCAATACCCGAAACCACCAACCATACTTCATTTGCCGCAGCGGCCAGCTGCTGATTTACCCGCCCGGCAATATCACGAAAATGTCGTGCCAGACGACTCTCCGGCACAATCCCCATTCCCACTTCGTTAGTCACTAATACAACCTTTGCGGGACAACGTTGGCAGGCAGCAATCAACGACTGAATCTCAGCATTAATCGCCTGTTCCATCGCCTGATAATCCCATTCATCAGGGTCTTTATCGCCGCCATAATCAAACAACAGATTAGTCACCATGGTGGTAACGCATTCCAGCAATACAGCCTCATGCGGGTTAATGTCTGCATGAATTAATTCATCAAGATGTTGCCAACGCTCCACCGTGCGCCAGTGCGCCGGGCGGCCTTGCCGATGATGTTCTATCCGTGCAGCCATCTCATCATCAAGGATTTGTGAGGTGGCGATATACAGAACCTGTGAAGAGTCCCCAATAAGCGCCTCTGCATGGCGACTCTTCCCGCTCCGTGCGCCCCCCGTCACCAAAATCATCATACCGACTCCTGATTCAATTGTATGATGGTATTCATTGAACAGAACAATGGATCCCCCACCGTTGCTGACCGCAAAACATTTACGCGATTAATACTGCGCGTAATATAATTAAAAATCCAGCATTCTCAATCCATTACGAAAGAAGATGGCTATGTGGAATAGCCAGACTTCCTCGTGTTAACGTCTGACAAAATGCGTCATTGACAGCGGTTTCTCTGGAATGACAGATTTCATTCAGATAATGGATTAATGCTACAGCCCCACCAGCCGGACCAGTCAGCAAACGGGCATTGTGTTCTGCAATCAAAATTACCGTCGTTCCCTCAGAATGAGCGAGCCATTCTGGTACGGATATCTCGCTTTCAGCTGCTATCAATAGCAGCACTGAATAATCGCTATACGCATCTGATAACGATTGCACAGGCCCACCATCAAGAGGCTGGAAATCTTGCTGCCAGTCCTCACCAACAAAACAGGTTATTGGCAATATTTCAGCCAGATGTTTCGCCAGATCCACATCTCCAGATAAGAGGCAAAAAAGAGCTATCGATTCGGGTTTTATCGTTTTCATGCCTCTCGCCCTCCACTTAATTTCCTGTAATGGCGGTCTGGTTGATAAGCCATGAAACAATATTGCCACACCTTGAATGCAGCCCTGGTGCCTGTCGGCACTGCGATGAAAGAACTAAATGATGCCGCCATACCCTGATCCTTTCAGGGTGGTAGGGGTATAAAGACGCGCCAGTACTCTACCGGACGCTTCCGGGCAACCCACTTCCCACCGAAGTTGTTGGTATTGACTGACAGACTGGTCTTCTGGCTTAGCGTCATCCTCACCCGACCTTCCCAATCTCGCGATCAGTGGCATTTTCGGGTTTGTCAGCATTACAGCAGCGGGGGCTGCGAGGGATTTTCACCCTCTTCCCAGGCACAAATGTGCCACACCTGTCAGCGTATGTTATGAGCTGATTTCACTTTTCCCATAACACGTAAATAACGTTAATTATTCATTCCAGCGTTTATTTAAACCTTCCCTTTTTTTAGCATTTATTCTATACCGTTTCCATCGCCGCATTTTCACTCACTTGCTGTCGATACACCTGCGGCGTAACCTGATAAGTCTGACGGAAAACTTTGCAAAAATAACTGGTTTGCGAAAAACCTAAATTACGCGCAATGCTGGCGATGCTCCAGTCACTATGGCACAGTAACTCACGAGCGCTGGCCATCCGTTGTTGGTTTACCCACGCATTAAAACCGATTCCATGGTATTTCTTGAATAACTTACTGAAATAATAAGGACTTAGATAAACGTGCGAGGCGACATCTTCCAGACGCAAATCGTCTGATAAATGCGCATCAATATAGCGTAAAGCTTTTTTCATTTTATTGTCGTGGGGATTAGGCGCACGAGTCTGGCGCACCGAATCTGACCGAGATTTGTTCTCTTTAATAACCACAAAATTGAGTTGTTTTTTGAGGCAATTTTCCACAATCAACTTCAACAAATCAGCAGAGGCCATAACTCTTGAGTAATCCATCTCAGGAACTTTGCGGAATTCATTAAGTAATTCGGGATCTGCCTGCCAGCAATCATCGACATTCAGAATATCGACCAAATCGACATCATCATTACGCAGACGAACTTGCCCGCACAATACAAAACCGACTAAATGTCCGGCGATTACCAGTGGAATAGAGAAATCGGTTAATCCGGCATGACAGCGATAAATACAAGGCTGATCGGATTTAGAGGCTTCCAGGCCCCCACAACGATCGCTCATGCGACATCGAGTGCTTAGCTGAGGGTGTTGCCGCATCATCTGACAAAATGGAGTGAAGTTAAACAGCTCGGAAATTTCATCGCCGTGAATATTGACCACGACAACCGCAAGGCTGGTCGCCTGCGCAAAATCCTGCGCGATTTTATTAATGAGTTCTGAATTAAGTGTCGCCGCAGAAATCATGATAAAACCTCCCAGTTAATTTATTGTTATAGCAAAACAATTGTTTTACATTTAATCTTCACATCATCCCTGATGATTTACTGACGAGAAGCACAAAGGACAATAACAAAAGCCTCCGTGAAGCGGGAGACTTTTTAATAAGTTCGGAAAGCAGATCACAAACAGTAAAAAAATAAATGTTTATAACTGCCAGAGTATTTCGTTATTCGCTAATTCCTTTAGGTGTAACACTATTGACAGGTAAATTCTTTGCAATGAGATAGCGATAAATCGCCGCACCAACACATGCCCCAATGATCGGTGCAATAATGGGTACAATGAAATAAGGAATATTGCGTCCACCAGTCATCGCAATTTCTCCCCACCCCGCAAGCCAGGTGAAAATCTTAGGTCCAAAATCACGCGCTGGATTCATGGCAAAACCGGTTAATGGTCCGGTAGAAGCACCAATAACAGCAACCAGAATACCAATAAGTAAAGGTGCAAGCGGTCCTTTGGGTACGCCATTACCGTCATCGGTCAACGCCATAATCAACCCCATTAACATGGACGTTATGACCACTTCGACCAACGCAGCTTGCCATACATTAATCGCCGCTGCCGGATAAGTACTGAAGATACTGACGAGTTGTAAACTTTCTGCACTACCACGCACCATATTGTGAGCAGATTCAAAATCGGTAAACAAACTGCTGTATAGAGAATATGCCAGAACCGCACCACCAAAGGCACCCGCTAATTGCGCCACACAAAATGGCAGCACTTTACGGGCTGGGAAAGAGGCAAACAGCCACAGAGCAATGGTAACAGCCGGGTTGAGATGAGCGCCGGAAATACCTGCCGTAAGGTAAACAGCAAGCGAAATCCCTAACCCCCAAATGATACAAATTTCCCACAGTCCCAGACTTGCCCCGGCAAGTTTCAGGGCGCACAAACAACCGATGCCAAAAAAGAGGAACAGTCCGGTGCCTAAAAACTCGGCAACGCATTGCGCCTTGAGTGAATCATTCATAGTGACACCTTCTTTACGGAGTTTTTCTTTATCAGCCAACTATGCGCTGATTGTTGTGTATACCGAGCGCAACTATAAAAAATTGCTCTGCAGAAAATATTGCCAACATGCATGACAGACTCGTGTAAAAATCGTGCTAACATAACAAATTATTGTCATTGCCGAATCATGCAACACAGCGTTAATCAGTGTTGAAAGTAATAATTACTGTCAAACTTTCACAATAAAAAATTGCCATCATGATATAATAAAATTGAAACAAATATCACAGTTCCTTCCTCGAACTAAACTCAACGAAATATTACTCGCGATTAAACTCACTAGCCAACGCAATTAATTCACATTGAAATATCCACAAAACAACTAATAAATTAACAACATATAGTTCATAAAAGCAATTTTATAATATTTGTTCTCTATTAATTTTTCTCATTAGCCGATTAAGTCAGCCATTCTTTTTCCTCGCTTTTTTTTATAGTCATATCGTCAAAAAAATCCAGGCGAGGTCTTTATGCAACAAGAAGCGTTAGGAATGGTAGAAACCAAAGGCTTAACTGCCGCCATAGAGGCCGCAGACGCCATGGTGAAGTCGGCAAATGTTTTGCTGGTCGGCTACGAAAAAATAGGTTCCGGGCTGGTGACCGTCATCGTTCGTGGTGATGTCGGGGCGGTAAAAGCGGCAACAGACGCAGGTGCCGCAGCTGCGCGTAACGTCGGTGAAGTAAAAGCCGTACACGTTATTCCCCGCCCACATACCGATGTCGAAAAAATCTTACCAAAGGGAATTAACCCATGAGCAGCAATGAACTGGTCGAACAGATCATGGCGCAGGTCATCGCTCGCGTAGCGACGCCAGAGCATGAGGTTCTCCCGGAAACCACTCATCAAACACGAGAGACGGCTATGGCAGAAAAAAGCTGCACGTTAACGGAATTTGTTGGCACCGCTATTGGCGACACTGTAGGTCTGGTCATTGCGAACGTTGATAGCGCCCTGTTGGACGCGATGAAACTTGAAAAACGCTATCGTTCCATTGGCATTCTGGGTGCGCGTATTGGCGCAGGGCCACACATTATGGCCGCTGATGAAGCGGTAAAAGCCACCAACACTGAAGTTATTAGCATTGAACTTCCTCGGGATACTAAAGGCGGTGCCGGACATGGCTCATTGATCCTCTTAGGTGGCAACGATGTTTCTGACGTGAAACGCGGTATTGAAGTCGCCCTGAAAGAACTCGATCGGACCTTTGGCGATGTCTATGCCAACGAAGCCGGACATCTTGAGCTGCAATATACCGCCCGCGCCAGCTATGCACTGGAAAAAGCGTTTGGTGCACCATTGGGACGGGCTTGCGGCGTTATTGTCGGCGCTCCAGCCGCTGTGGGTGTTCTGATGGCCGACACCGCGCTGAAGTCCGCCAATGTGGATGTTGTGGCATACAGCTCCCCCGCTCAAGGCACCAGCTACAGCAATGAAGTCATTCTGATTATCTCGGGTGACTCCGGCGCAGTCCGCCAGGCGGTCATCTCCGCACGCGAAATCGGTAAAACCGTGCTTTCGACTCTCGGCGATACACCGAAAAACGATCGCCCTTCCTACATCTGAATTCTCTGAGGCAGATTTATGAGATCGAAAAGATTTGAAGCACTGGCAAAACGCCCGGTCAACCAGGACGGTTTCGTTAAAGAGTGGATTGAAGAAGGCTTTATTGCGATGGAAAGCCCGAACGATCCTAAACCGTCAATCAAAATTGTTAACGGCGTCGTTACCGAACTGGATGGAAAACCCGCCAGCCAGTTTGACCTGATCGACCACTTTATCGCCCGCTACGGCATCAATCTCGCGCGCGCCGAAGAAGTCATCGCGATGGATTCGGTAAAACTTGCCAATATGTTGTGCGATCCAAATGTCAAACGTAGCGATATCGTTCCCCTTACCACAGCAATGACGCCTGCAAAAATCGTCGAAGTGGTTTCGCAGATGAACGTGGTAGAGATGATGATGGCGATGCAGAAAATGCGCGCCCGTCGAACACCATCACAACAGGCTCATGTCACCAACGTCAAAGATAACCCAGTACAAATTGCCGCCGACGCAGCTGAAGGCGCATGGCGCGGGTTTGATGAACAGGAAACCACCGTTGCCGTTGCTCGCTATGCACCGTTCAACGCCATCGCCCTGCTGGTCGGCTCACAGGTGGGACGTCCGGGCGTCTTGACCCAGTGTTCACTGGAAGAAGCCACCGAACTGAAACTCGGTATGTTAGGCCACACCTGTTACGCCGAAACAATTTCTGTCTATGGTACAGAACCTGTTTTCACCGATGGTGATGATACCCCGTGGTCAAAAGGGTTTCTCGCGTCATCCTATGCTTCTCGTGGCTTAAAAATGCGCTTTACTTCCGGCTCCGGCTCTGAAGTACAGATGGGTTACGCGGAAGGCAAATCAATGCTTTACCTCGAGGCTCGTTGCATTTACATCACCAAAGCCGCAGGCGTTCAGGGTCTGCAGAATGGTTCGGTAAGCTGCATCGGTGTTCCATCAGCTGTGCCATCAGGCATCCGCGCAGTATTAGCGGAAAACTTAATTTGCTCATCGCTGGATCTGGAATGCGCCTCCAGTAATGACCAGACCTTTACCCACTCGGATATGCGCCGTACCGCACGTTTCCTGATGCAATTTCTGCCAGGCACCGACTTTATCTCTTCCGGTTTTTCCGCTGTGCCGAACTACGACAACATGTTTGCTGGTTCAAACGAAGATGCTGAAGACTTCGATGATTACAACGTCATTCAGCGTGACCTGAAGGTTGATGGTGGGCTGCGACCAGTACGCGAAGAAGATGTTATCGCTATCCGCAATAAAGCCGCTCGCGCTTTACAGGCTGTCTTTGCCGGTATGGGACTACCGCCTATTACCGATGAAGAAGTCGAAGCGGCAACCTATGCCCACGGTTCAAAAGATATGCCTGAGCGCAATATTGTGGAAGACATCAAGTTCGCCCAGGAGATTATCAATAAAAACCGGAACAGCCTGGAAGTGGTGAAAGCCCTGGCGCAAGGCGGTTTTACCGATGTCGCCCAGGACATGCTCAACATGCAAAAAGCAAAACTGACCGGCGATTATCTCCATACCTCAGCCATCATCGTCGATGACGGACAAGTGCTCTCTGCGGTCAATGACGTCAATGATTACGCCGGACCGGCTACAGGTTACCGCCTGCAAGGGGAACGCTGGGAAGAGATCAAAAATATTCCCGGTGCACTTGATCCCAACGAAATTGACTAAGGGTGAGAAATGGAAATTAACGAAAAATTACTGCGTCAGATTATCGAAGACGTGCTGGCAGAAATGCAACCCAGCGACAAGTCCGTTTCATTTCGCGCACCTGTCTCTGCAACTGTCTCTTCCGCGCCAGATACCGGAAATTTTCTGACCGAAATTGGCGAAGCCCAACAAGGCACTCAGCAAGATGAAGTCATTATTGCTGTAGGCCCGGCGTTCGGCCTGGCGCAAACCGTCAATATCATCGGTATTCCGCATAAAAACATCTTGCGCGAAGTGATTGCCGGTATCGAAGAAGAAGGCATTAAAGCCCGTGTGATTCGCTGCTTTAAATCGTCCGATGTCGCATTCGTAGCAGTCGAAGGCGATCGTCTTAGTGGTTCAGGTATTGCTATCGGTATTCAGTCGAAAGGCACAACGGTTATCCACCAGCAGGGACTTCCTCCCTTGTCTAACCTGGAACTTTTCCCACAAGCGCCTTTGTTGACGCTGGATACTTATCGTCAGATTGGCAAAAACGCCGCGCGTTATGCGAAGCGCGAGTCTCCACAACCGGTGCCGACCCTCAACGATCAAATGGCGCGGCCGAAATACCAGGCCAAATCTGCCATTTTGCATATTAAAGAGACGAAGTACGTGGTCACTGGCAAAAAACCGCAAGAACTGCGCGTGACGTTTTAACAAAGGAAACCTTCATGAATACCGATGCAATTGAGTCGATGGTCAGGGACGTGTTGAACCGCATGAACAGTTTACAGGATGCAGCTCCTGTTTCTGCGGTCCCCAACGCATCAATACTGAGCGCCAAAGTGACGGATTACCCGCTGGCAAATAAACATCCGGAATGGGTTAAAACAGCGACCAATAAAACGCTCGACGATTTCACTCTGGAAAATGTGCTAAGCGATAACGTCACCGCCCTGGATATGCGCATTACCCCTGAAACATTGCGTATTCAGGCTGCGATTGCCAGAGATGCTGGTCGCGATCGTCTGGCGATGAATTTTGAACGCGCCGCTGAGCTTACCTCAGTACCAGATGATCGCATCCTCGAAATCTACAATGCGTTACGCCCTTATCGTTCAACTAAGCAAGAACTTATTGCCATTGCTGACGATCTTGAACAGCGTTATCAGGCCAAAATTTGTGCTGCATTTGTCCGTGAAGCTGCGGAACTTTATGTCGAGCGCAAAAAACTGAAAGGCGACGATTAAGGACGAACTATGCGATATATAGCAGGCATTGATATCGGCAACTCATCAACAGAGGTTGCGCTGGCAACGCTCAGTGCAACTGGAGAGTTGTCGTTCGTGAGTAGCGCCCTGGCGGAAACCACCGGAATTAAAGGTACGTTGCGTAACGTCCATGGTATTCAGGAGGCGCTCGCACAGGCAACGAAAAAAGTCGGCATCAATGTTAGCGATATTTCGCTTATTCGTATCAACGAAGCAACTCCGGTCATTGGTGATGTGGCGATGGAAACCATCACTGAAACTATCATCACCGAATCAACCATGATCGGTCACAACCCGAAAACTCCGGGCGGAGTGGGGCTGGGCGTAGGGCTCACCATCACTCCGCAAGAGTTATTAACACGCCCGGCGGACACACCTTACATCCTGGTGGTGTCATCGGCATTTGATTTTGCCGATATCGCGACGATGATAAACGCCTCCGTACGCGCCGGATATCAGCTGACTGGCGTTATTCTGCAACGCGACGATGGCGTACTGGTCAATAACCGCCTGGAAATTCCTTTACCTATTGTGGATGAAGTCCTCTACATCGATCGTATTCCGCTCGGCATGCTGGCAGCAATTGAAGTTGCCGTTCCCGGGAAAGTTATCGAAACCCTGTCTAACCCGTATGGGATTGCCACCGTATTCGCCCTCAATGCTGAAGAGACTAAAAATATTGTTCCTGTCGCGCGGGCGCTAATCGGCAACCGTTCAGCAGTGGTAGTGAAAACGCCCTCTGGCGACGTTAAAGCCCGTTCGATACCCGCCGGAAATATCGAACTGCTTTCTGCCGGGCGCACAACGCGCGTTGATGTAGCTGCTGGTGCCGATGCCATTATGAAAGCGGTCGGTGAGTGCCCAAAACTGGAAAACGTGACGGGAGAACCAGGCACCAACATCGGCGGAATGCTGGAACATGTTCGCCAGACCATGGCGGAACTGACCAACAAACCCAGCAACGAAATTTTTATTCAGGATTTGCTGGCGATAGATACCTCTGTCCCCGTCAGCGTAACCGGTGGTCTGGCAGGTGAATTTTCACTGGAACAGGCTGTGGGTATTGCCTCTATGGTGAAATCCGACCGTCTGCAAATGGCGATGATCGCCAGTGAAATTAAGCAAAAACTGCATGTTGATGTTCAGGTCGGAGGCGCAGAAGCAGAAGCCGCCATTCAGGGGGCCTTGACTACCCCTGGAACCACACGTCCACTGGCAATTCTGGACTTAGGTGCAGGCTCTACCGATGCCTCCATCATCAATCAGAGTGGGGAAATCGTTGCCACTCACCTTGCGGGAGCGGGCGACATGGTAACGATGATTATCGCTCGTGAGCTGGGCTTAAATGATCGTTATCTGGCAGAAGAAATCAAAAAATACCCGTTGGCAAAAGTAGAAAGCCTGTTCCATTTACGCCATGAAGACGGAAGCGTTCAGTTCTTCCCTACTCCGCTGTCCCCTCATGTATTTGCCCGCGTTTGTGTGGTGAAACCTGACGAACTGGTGCCTATTCCCGGCGATTTAACACAGGAAAAAGTACGTGCTGTTCGCCGCAGTGCGAAAGAGCGCGTCTTCGTAACCAATGCCCTGCGCGCGCTACGTCAGGTAAGTCCAGGCGGAAATATTCGCGATATTCCGTTCGTCGTTCTGGTGGGCGGTTCTTCCCTGGATTTCGAAGTCCCGCAGTTAGTCACCGATGCATTGGCGCATTATCGATTGGTCGCCGGACGGGGGAATATCCGTGGTAGTGAAGGCCCGCGCAATGCGGTAGCTACCGGGCTACTGATTTCCTGGCACAGGGAGTTGGCTCATGGAAAGTAAAGAACATACGCCCGCTATTGTCGTTACGGAAATAGGTGACTGTATCAGTACATGGAATGAGGTGCTTCTTGGCATTGAAGAGGAAGGCATCCCCTTTCGCATTCAACATATCCCGTCAGGTGAAGTCATCGATAGCGCCTGGCAGGCTGCTCGTCAGTCCCCCCTGTTGGTTGGCATAGCCTGCGACCGGGAAAAGCTGATTGTGCATTACAAAAACTTACCGGCATCAGCGCCACTGTTTACGCTGATGTATCAACAAGATAACCATACCCGGCGCAGCATCGGCAATAACGCTGCCCGCCTGGTAAAAGGCATTCCCTTCAGGGAATGCCACTCATAATCCACAGGAGAAACGCTGTATGAACAACGCACTAGGACTGGTTGAAACAAAAGGGTTAGTTGGCGCAATTGAAGCTGCAGATGCCATGGTTAAATCCGCCAACGTGCAACTGGTTGGCTATGAAAAGATTGGTTCGGGTCTGATTACAGTGATGGTCCGTGGCGATGTTGGCGCAGTAAAAGCCGCCGTTGACGCAGGAAGCGCCGCCGCAAGCGCCGTTGGCGAAGTGAAATCCTGCCATGTCATCCCGCGCCCACACAGTGATGTTGAGGCTATTTTACCTAAATCGGCATAACCCCATTTACTAAGGAGCACAGCGTGAAGCAATCACTGGGATTACTTGAAGTCAGTGGTCTGGCTCTCGCCATCAGTTGCGCAGACGCTATGGCAAAAGCCGCGTCCATCACGCTGGTTGGCCTTGAGAAGACCAATGGCTCAGGCTGGACGCTCATCAAAATCACCGGTGACGTCGCCTCGGTTAATGCGGCGATCGCGACGGGAGCCAGTTTCGCCGGACAGCGAAATGGCCTTGTCGCACACAAAGTGATTGCCCGCCCGGGAGACGGCATTCTGCCCCACACAACTGAAGCATTGACCGTGACGGTTGAAACAAGCAAAACACCAGCAACAACCGTCACCTCAGAGATTATCAGTTGTAATTTGTGTCTTGACCCGGCATGTCAGCGGCAAAAAGGTGAGCCCCGCTCACTTTGCCTGTACGCCAATAAGCGAGGGGAGTAGCAGTGGATAAACAAACCTTGCAGGAAACAGTGAACCAGATTCTGGATGAGATGCGCGAGCGCCCTATCCCACTGGGCGTTTCCAGTCGCCATATACATCTTTCAACAGCGGATTATTTGCGTCTTTTTCCTGAACAACCGATTAGCGAGAAAAAGCCGTTAATGCAACCTGGCCAATACGCTGCGGAACAGGTTGTTACGCTGGAGGGACCAAAAGGCAAATTGCACAACGTTCGCTTGTTGGGGCCGCTACGCAATGCAAGTCAGGTGGAAATTTCCCGGACGGACGCCAGAACGTTAGGGATCACCGCCCCGCTACGCATGTCAGGCGATCTCAGCGGCACTCCGGGGATTCGTTTGATAAGCCCATTTGCGGAACTGGAGATCACATCTGGCGTTATTGTCGCGCAACGGCATATTCATATGTCTCCGCTGGATGCCCTGATTTATGGCGTTACGCATGGCGATAAAGTGGCGGTTGCCATTGAAGGTGATGAGCGACGACTGATATTCGAAAACGTCGCTGTTCGCGTCTCTCCGGATATGCGTCTTGAAATGCATATTGATACCGATGAGGCCAACGCCGCAGGCGCTGATAGCCCTGACGTTTTTGCCACACTGGTGTCAGTGCCATGAATAACATGCTGATGCAACGTATTGTTGACGAAGTGGTTTTTCGCCTTAAACAACGTGCGGGAAAAACACTCGTGCTGACTGTTTTTCAACTGCGAGACGCCAGCGTTCAAGAGAGCGTTCATCAGTATGCGTCATTACAAATCCGATATGTCGATCTGCCGCTGCTGCGACAACTTGCGGAGAACGAAACGTCAGATCGAGCAGCGATTCAGATACACGAAGCGTTAGCCTGGGGATTGCACATTCAATTGTCGTTGCAGCGTCATTTCCTGAACGCCATTGAATTGAAGACTCTCGCCCGTCTACCGCTAAGCTGGTGCGACGAACAAGGGCAACCGATCTACCTTCATCGTGATCGACTTTTAAGTTATGCCGATATCGCACAGTTAAGCTCGGGAATACTGGTTTTACAGCGGAAATGTTGTGTGACCGCACTGGCTCGTGAAGCGGCAATTACCCGAAATATTCAGTTAATCAGGCAGGAGTAACTTATGCATCTGGCTCGAGTCACTGGCGCGGTAGTATCCACGCAAAAATCACCTTCTCTGATCGGGAAAAAACTGCTGCTGGTTCGCCGGATCAGTGCTGACGGCGAACTGCCTCTCACGCCATTAACCGGCGACGAAGTTGCCGTTGATTCAGTCGGCGCAGGCGTTGGTGAGTTGGTACTCCTCAGCAGTGGTTCCAGCGCCAGACATGTGTTTTCAGGCCCTAACGAGGCCATCGACCTGGCAGTGGTCGGCATTGTCGATACGCTTTCGCGCTAAGGAGCTAAAAGATGGCAATTTATACCCGAACAGGTGATTCAGGAAGTACGTCTTTATTTACCGGACAGCGCGTCAGCAAAACTCATCTACGTGTCGAAACCTATGGCACGCTGGATGAACTGAACGCGACACTCAGTCTGTGTTATTGCGCCACCGCCATCGAAAGCCATCGCATCTTACTGGAAGCCATTCAACAACAGATATTTTGGTTTAGCGCCGAACTCGCCAGTGAAAGTGAACAGCCGTCAGCGCAACAGCGTTACATCGGTACGGAAGAAATTGCTGCGCTGGAAAACGCGATCGATAGCGCAATGAACGCCGTCCCCCCAGTTCACAGCTTCATTCTGCCTGGTCGATGTGAAGCCGCGAGCCGCATGCATTTCGCCCGCACAGTGGCTCGACGGGCTGAAAGACGTCTGGTTGAACTGACAACGGAAACCACCGTCCGGAATGTTTTGCTGCACTATATCAACCGACTTTCCGATTGTCTGTATGCCCTCGCCCGCGTGGAAGACAACGTTGCTCATCAAAACCTGATGATTCAGGAAATCACAAAACGTTATCACGAAGCCAACCACATACCAGCATTGAAGGAACGCACAATGCCGCTCACTTTTCAGGATCTTCACCAGCTCATTCGTAGTGCGGCAATGCGCGCGGATGAACTGCATATTCCCGTTGTCATCAGCATTGTTGATGCCAACGGAACAGAAAGTGTTACCTGGCGGATGCCTGATGCCCTGTTGGTCAGCAGTGAACTGGCACCGAAAAAAGCCTGGACCGCCGTGGCGATGAAAACGGCAACCCACAAACTTGCTGATACCGTGCAACCCGGCGCGCCGCTTTACGGGCTCGAAAGCCATATGCAAGGCAAAGTCGTCACTTTTGGTGGCGGCTTCCCCCTCTGGCGTGACGGAAAATTGCTTGGCGGGCTTGGCATCAGCGGCGGTAGCGTTGAACAAGACATGGATATTGCTCAAAGCGCAATGGCGGCAATTAACGTGGGAGTAAACCAATGAATAACTCTGAATTAGAAACACTGATCCGCAATATTCTGCGCGAGCAACTTGTCCCCGCTACACCACGAACGCAAAGAAACGCTATTTTCCAGACTGTTGATGAAGCGGTCTGCGCAGCACACCAGGCCTTTTTACGCTTTCAACAGTGTCCGCTTAAAACCCGTAGCGCCATTATCAGCGCCATTCGCGAAGAATTAATGCCCCGCCTTACCGAACTGGCAGAAGAAAGCGCCAAAGAAACGGGGATGGGAAATAAAGAAGATAAGTACCTAAAAAACAAAGCGGCACTTGATAACACGCCAGGAATTGAAGATTTAACCACCACAGCACTAACCGGTGATGGTGGCATGGTTTTGTTTGAGTACTCTCCGTTTGGGGTGATTGGCTCGGTCACGCCAAGCACCAACCCCACGGAAACCATCATTAACAACAGCATCAGCATGCTGGCAGCAGGTAATAGCGTCTACTTCAGTCCACACCCGGGTGCCAAAAACGTTTCGTTAAAACTGATTACCACAATCGAAGACATCGCGTTTCGCTGTAGTGGCATTCATAACCTGATCGTTACCGTATCTGAACCGACCTTTGCTGCCACCGAACAGATGATGGCGCACCCTAAAATCAGCGTTCTGGCGATTATCGGCGGTCCGGGGATCGTCGCCATGGGAATGAAAAGTGGCAAGAAAGTGATTGGTGCCGGAGCGGGTAACCCTCCGTGCATCGTCGATGAAACGGCGGATATTGTGAAAGCCGCCGAGGACATCATCAACGGCGCTTCATTTGATTACAACCTGCCGTGTATTGCTGAAAAAAGCCTGATTGTCGTGGCATCAGTGGCAGATTATTTAATTCAGCAGATGCAAAGTTTTGGCGCACTTCTTCTTAACTATGAGCAAACTGAGAAATTGCGTGCAATTTGCCTGCCAGACGGTAGCGCCAACAAAAAACTGGTTGGGAAAAGCCCATCAGCCTTGCTGGAAGCGGCAGGCCTCCCTTTGCCCGCAAAAGCGCCGCGCCTACTGATTGCTGTTGTCGACGCCAATGATAGTTGGGTTACTTGTGAACAACTGATGCCAATGCTGCCCATTGTGAAGGTCAACGATTTTGATAGCGCTCTCACCCTGGCACTGAAAGTGGAAGACGGCTTGCACCACACGGCAATTATGCACTCGCAGAACGTCTCACGGCTCAACCTTGCCGCACGCGTTATGCAAACCTCAATCTTTGTCAAAAACGGCCCCTCCTGGGCGGGTATTGGCGTCGGCGGCGAAGGCTTTACGACCTTTACCATTGCAACACCGACCGGAGAAGGGACAACGTCAGCACGGACTTTTGCCCGCTCACGACGCTGCGTGTTAACCAGCGGCTTTTCAATTCGCTAGAGAAACGGAAATGAATACTTTTTCACTGCAGACGCGTTTATACAGCGGACCGGGAAGTCTCAAGGTAATTAGCCGTTTCTCTCATAAACACATCTGGATTATTTGCGACGTCTTTCTGGCACGCTCACCACTCATTAACACGTTGCATCAGGCGCTGCCCGACAGTAATCGTCTTAGTATTTTTAGCGAAATAACGCCCGACCCAACTATCCAGACCGTGGTGAAAGGCATTGCGCAAATGCAGACTTTACGCCCGGATGTGGTTATCGGTTTTGGCGGCGGTTCTGCCCTGGACGCCGCAAAAGCGATTGTCTGGTTCGGTCGCCAGTGTGGCATTGAAATTGAAACCTGCGTAGCCATTCCTACCACCAGCGGTACCGGTTCCGAAGTGACCAGTGCTTGTGTCATCAGCGATCCTGAGAAAGGGATTAAATATCCCCTTTTCGATAATGCACTTTATCCGGATATCGCGATCCTTGATCCATCTCTGATCGTCAGCGTGCCACCGGCGATAACGGCCAATACCGGGATGGATGTTTTAACCCATGCGCTTGAAGCTTATGTTTCTCCTCGCGCCAGCGACTTCACGGATGCACTGGTCGAAAAAGCCGTGCAAATTGTTTTTCAATACCTGCCCACTGCAGTGAAAAAAGGCGATTGTCTTGCCACCCGTGGCAAAATGCATAATGCATCGACGCTTGCAGGAATGGCCTTTAGCCAGGCCGGACTCGGTTTAAACCATGCAATTGCTCATCAACTCGGCGGACAGTTTCATCTGCAGCATGGACTGGCGAATGCGCTCCTGCTCACGGCAGTTATCCGCTTTAATGCTGGCGATCCGCGCACAGCCAAACGCTATGCCCGGCTGGCGAAAACGTGCCATTTATGCCCGGACAACGCCAATGACACCGCCAGCCTGAATGCACTTATTCAACATATTGAGCAGCTTAAAACAACCTGTACGCTGCCGACTCTTGCTAATGCGCTGAAAGAAAAAAAAGCAGAATGGTCAATACGCATACCAGATATGGTTCAGGCGGCACTGGCGGATGCAACGTTGCGTACCAACCCGCGTGCGGCTGATGCCTCCGCAATTGCAGAACTGCTCGAGGAGTTGTTATGAACGTCAAGTTAACCTCCTGCGACGACCAGACCATCCGCGAGCGAGTACAAGCAGCAGGTGTCGTGGGTGCTGGCGGCGCAGGTTTTCCAACCCATATTAAGCTACAAGCGCGTGTTGACACTTTCCTGGTGAATGCGGCGGAATGCGAACCCATGTTGAAAGTGGATCAACAGTTAATGGCGCAGCAAGCCAGCCGCCTGCTTCGCGGTGTTCACTATGCGATGAAAGCCACCGGGGCCAGCAGCGGAATCATCGCGCTGAAAGAGAAATATCAACGGGCAATAAACGCACTCACACCACTGTTACCACCGGATATCCGCCTGCATATTTTGCCCGATGTTTACCCGGCAGGAGACGAAGTGCTGACCATCTGGATGGCAACTGGTCGCCGCGTTCCACCCGCTGCATTACCCGTTAGCGTCGGTGTGGTGGTCAATAATGTTCAAACCGTACTTAATATTACCAGAGCCGTCGAGCAACAGTATCCAGTGACGCGCCGCACACTCACCGTTAATGGTGCAGTGGCGAAACCAATAACGGTAACCGTCCCCATCGGCATGTCTTTACGTGAAGTCCTGGCGCTGGCGGGCGGCGCAACAGTGGATGCTCCTGGTTTTATCAATGGCGGGCCGATGATGGGAAGTTTGATCACATCGCTCGACACACCAGTCAGCAAAACCACTGGCGGCTTGCTGGTTTTACCCAACTCTCATTCACTGATCCAACGTCGATTGCAGAATGACCGCAGCGTACTTGCCGTCGCGAAAACTGTTTGTGAGCAATGCCGCTTGTGTACCGATCTCTGCCCACGTCATTTAATCGGTCACGAACTGGCACCCCATTTATTAGTACGTGCGGTTAACTACCAACAGCTCGCCACGCCGCAACTGTTACTGACAGCGCTCACCTGTTCAGAGTGCAACGTCTGCGCCAGTGTCGCCTGTCCGGTAGGAATTTCACCAATGCGCATAAACCGCCTGCTTAAGCAGGAATTACGCGCACAAAATCTCCGCTACGAAGGTGCCTTAAATCCTGCAGATCCCATGGCAAATTATCGACTGATTCCCGTAAAACGGCTGGTAACCAGACTTGGCTTAACCCCGTGGTATCAGGATGCGCCATTGTCTGAACAGGTGCCTCAGCCCGAAAAAGTGACGTTATTGTTACGCCAGCACATCGGTGCCAGCGCAATTGCGTGTGTACAAAAAGGCGATCGCGTCGTTCATGGGCAATGTGTAGGTCAAATTCCACACGGCACATTAGGTGCCCCCATTCATGCCAGTATTGATGGCATGGTCAGCGATGTGACAGAAAACGCGATTACGCTTGTGAGAGGTTAACCATGTCGAAAGCGGTAGGTATTTTAGAACTTAGCAGTATCGCGAAAGGGATGGAAACCGGCGACGCCATGCTGAAAAGCGCCAACGTTGAGTTACTGGTCAGCAAAACGCTATGCCCCGGAAAATTTCTGCTGATGCTCGGTGGCGATGTGGGCGCGGTGCAACAGGCCATCAACAGCGGAGCGTCCCTTGCTGGTGAAATGCTGGTCGACAGTCTTGTCCTGCCGAATATTCATCCCAGCCTCCTTTCTGCAATCAGCGGACTTAACCATGTTGAACAGCACCGGGCTGTCGGCGTAGTCGAAACCTGGAGTGTCGCCGCCTGCATTGACGCTGCCGATTGTGCTGTCAAAGCTGCGAATGTCATTCTCGTTCGCGTACATATGGCTTTTGGCATTGGCGGTAAATGCTACATGGTGGTTGCTGGCGATATTTCAGATGTTAATAACGCGGTCTCTGTCGCCAGCGAGCGTGCGGGGGAAAAAGGTTTGTTGGTCTATCGGTCGGTGATTGCCCGTCCACATGAAGCCATGTGGCGTCAGATGGTGGAGGGATAATGACAACTCAGCACACAACTGAACGGATGATTCAGGAATATGTCCCTGGTAAGCAGGTCACGCTGGCACATGTCATTGCTAATCCAGGGAAGGATCTGTTTAAGAAATTGGGTTTACCAGACACCATTTCCGCTATTGGTATTCTGACAATTACCCCCAGCGAAGCATCTATCATCGCATGCGATATCGCCACAAAATCAGGCGCTGTAAAGATCGGTTTTCTTGATCGTTTTACCGGTGCCGTAGTGCTGACTGGTGATGTTTCTGCGATCGAATATGCACTTAGCCAGGTTACCCGTACGCTGGGTGAAATGATGCGCTTTACCGCCTGCCCCATTACGCGAACCTGACGTTATGCAACGTATGATGCTCATCGGCCCCAGCCAGTGCGGAAAAACGTCACTCACGCAATGTCTGCGTGGCGAAAATATTCATTATCAGAAAACGCAGGCAATCGTCTGGTCCCCGACCACCATTGATACACCAGGCGAATACCTCGAAAACCGCAGCCTCTACAGTGCACTGTTGGTCAGTGCCTGCGAAGCAGACATTATCGCGCTGGTGCTTAATGCGGACGCACCGTGGTCACCTTTTTCGCCAGGCTTTACCTCGTCAATGAATCGCCCGGTCATTGGAGTAGTAACCAAAGCAGATTTAGCCAGCATGGAACAAATATCTTTGGTGAAATGTTGGTTACGGGAAGCCGGAGCGCACAACGTGTTAGTAACCAGTGCGGTTAATAACAATGGAGTTACAGAACTTTTTGCCTTGCTGCATACAGAAGATGTCTGTCGCTAATTTCGATAGGTTATCAGATGGGAATGATGACTTTGATACACAGAAAAGAATCAATGAGCAATGAGGGTTGCCGGGCAACCCTCATTGAATAAAACAGGAATTACTTCGCTTCGCCGTTTTTCATTTCGCCCATAGCTTTCAGCTTTTTGGAGATATCACGGCGTTCTTTGGAGAGCTCGGCATTTTTGATAATGTAATCGTCAACGCGATCTTCATAGTCACCTTTCATGCTGGCGATGATGCCCTGGATTGCTTCAACGCTCATCCCCGGCTTGATGTAATCGCTCAGGTTGTCCAGCAGCAGGACGCGCTTCTGGTTGTCACGGATCTTTTTCTCAACGTCCTGAATTTCACGTTGCAGTTTGTTCTTACGACGGAACAGACGAACAAATTCCAGTACGTCCTGGAATGAAGGCTTGGTAGTTTCCATTTTTATACCCCTGATAATGTGAGAGTCGGATTCGTTTAAGCAACCGCTATTCGTTAGGGCCAACATTACTCATAGCTGCCGCAGATGACAATGCTTTTATCCCTTTTCACTATCATACCCTTTATCCTTGCTGAATCGAAGCAGCAGCAAGATGATTCTGAAGTTCAGGAATTATTTGCGCAAGGCCCGGCAAATCAGATTCGATAGCAACTCAAGCTGATGCGCCGTTTCCATGTTCAGCCACACATAACCATAGATTGGTGTTTCCACTACCTTCAGGTCATGGTGGTTATTGAGCAACTGACGCAGCTCTTCCACAGCATCGTTCAATTTTTCCGTATTGGCAAAAACCGGCTGCGGATTACCTTCGTACAGCGCATGAACAAGGCTCAGCAGTATTTGCTGCATCATGTGCTGGGTATCACGAAGTTTTTGCGCGTTCAATAACACGAAATGGCTGGGGCGCGTGGCCCAGTACGCATTGATTTGCAACTCCAGCATACAAACCAGATTGCGGTTAATGGTCTGGATACCTTCATATATCGATTTTGGAATACGGGTTTCTTTGCTGGCGGGCGCAATCAGCCCACGCATTTTCACGGCATCGGTCAGGAGTTTTTGTAGATGGCTTTCCAGACGTGGGCGTTCGAGTAAGTTCGGTGAGAATGCAGATTGATAGACCCGATTATACTCGGTCAGACTTTTCGCCAGTTGAATGCGCCAGTGGATGAACGCCCGTTGTGGCCAGATACCGGTAAACAACATTGCCAGTAAAGAGCCGAGGATCACATCGCCGCTTCGCCATAACGCCGTATCAATTTCACCTGTCGGGGAACCAACAACAATTGCCAGCGTCACCCCAATCAATAATCCTTGATACGGTTTCTTGCCCAGCGCCAGCCAACCGCAAAGAAACATCGCCGCCGCGCACCAGACTAACATCAGCGGTAACGAAATTAACTCCAGTTGCAGAGCGATAAGACCTAAAATCGAACCCAACACCGTACCGCCAATACGTTCGAAGGCGCGAGGGACAACGTTACCCCAGAACGAGATTGGCCCCATAATCACCACCATGGTGACCAGCGGCCAGGTGCTTTCCGGGATAGTAAACAGGCGGATAATGAGAAAAGTGAGCAGGAATGCCAGCGCGACCCGAGTACCATGCACAATGCGGTAATGGCGGTATACCCGGATTTCAAACGGGCTTAATGACTTATCGGCACGCACGCAGAAACTCCGTAATGAAGATTAAAAGCGCTCATAACTCATCTGTCGGCCAGAAGGCGCACCTCTGAGTTATCCGACGGACATACCGGGAACAGTGTAATTTCCCGGCAGGAGCGAAAAATTTGAAAGGCGCATCTTACTCTTTTCGCTTTCAAAAAAAGAGTGGTCTTCGCGTCAACACACCGCCCTGAGATGAATTAGTGATGTTTTGGCTGCACCGCAACATACATTTCGATATCCCAGTACCCATCTTCCGCGCCATTGTTCAAGTAAACCTCGAAGCAGGGCTTTGGTAACATTTCATAAGCACTGTCCTGCAAGAGACTATTAAAGAACTGATACCAGGGTTTAGCAAAATCATCACCGACTACACGAGCTACCGCCACCGCATACTGACCACCTGTAATTTCTGTCAGAATGACGCCCTCACTGTTTTCGGGAAGCGTAAAGTAACCCGGCACCGTCACGACGGTGTCGCAGCGTAATTTTTCGGCGGGTGTTTCATCTGGATTGTCGTAATAGACAGCAACCCACTCCTTCGGCACAATATTTTTGCTATCTACCCACATCATCAACTGCTCAAAGCCTTTCTTTACCGTCTGTTCCCACGGGCCAACGAGATGGAAACCTGCAACGGTACGTTTCTCTTCCTGCTTAATCTCGTAGTTCATGACGCCTCCATTAACACTGTTTTTATATACAGTATAGTTGCAATATTAAAACCACAAGGAATGAGTGTTGATTATGCGAGCAGACTCGCACTCCTGCCAGTCTGCTGCAAAAGAAAGGTCAGGCCTTATGGTGGAAATAATCACTCAGGCGAGAAAACATGCTGCCTTCCCCAACAGATTCCAGGGTAACCAGCGGCCAGTGCGCCACCTGTTTATCACGGTCGTAAAGTTCAATTTCCCCTACCCGCTGATGGGCGCTAATTGGCGCGGTGAGTTCTTTACCATCAAGGGTATATTTGGCTTTGATATGTGGAATTTCGGCTTTCGGTAGTACCATCCAGAACTCTTGTTCTGTTCCCAGGGCGATATTTTCTTTATCGCCATACCAGATGCGTTCCGTACCGACCTTTTTCCCACGGTGCAAAATTTGCACCGTAGTAAAGTTTTGTTGCCCCCAACGCAGTAATTTTCTTGCCTCTTCCTCACGACCTTTTGCACTGTCAGCCCCCATTACCACTGCAATGAGACGACGCTGCCCATCTACAGCCGAAGCAATGAGGTTAAAACCGGCACCAGAAGTATGACCCGTTTTCAGGCCGTCAACATTCATGGTTTTATCCCACAACAACCCGTTACGGTTTTGCTGGGTGATACCGTTCCAGGTGAGACTTTTCTCACTGTACATATGATAAAACTCGGGCTCGCCGTGGATGATAGCACGAGAAAGCACAGCTAAATCATAAGCCGAGCTATGCTGGCCAGGTGCATCCAGACCATGCACTGTTTCAAAATGCGTATCCTTGAGATGCAGCTTCTCGGCATAGTTGTTCATCATTTCAACAAACTGCCGTTGCCCACCGGCAATATAGTCAGCCAGAGCAACACAAGCGTCATTTCCGGAATCCACAATTAAACCACGGCTTAAATCACGTACCGATACGCGATCGCCCTCTTTCAAAAACATCAGTGAAGAACCGACAAACACCGGATTATCTTTCGCCCACGCATCGCGCCCCACGGTGACAATATCGTCTGGCGTAATGCGATGACTATCGATAGCGCGATCCACGACATAACCCGTCATCAGCTTTGTCAGGCTGGCGGGATTGCGCTGTTGATGCTCATTACCCGCGGTGAGGATCTGACCGGTGGTGTAATCCATCAATACCCAGGACCCGGCATGAATCTGTGGAGGCTGAGGTGAAAAAGGAATGTTTTCCGCCGCAAAACCAGACGATAAGTTAAAAACGAACAAAGAAGCAGCAATAATAAGACGGCGTTTCAACAGCAAACCCTCAGGAGTTTCAAATAGCTGTTCTTTTTACGGAAATACTTATGAACTGGCTGGAATAAAGTGCAAGAAAATGTGACTACCCTCTCATTTTTATCTGACATGATCTGTTGCCACTCGCTGCCAAATTGTGGCGCTAAAGCTGATTAGCACGGTGATATTTGATACTCTGGCAGACAGCAGAAATAACGGATTTAACCTAATGATGAATGACGGTAAGCAACAATCTACCTTTTTGTTTCACGATTACGAAACCTTTGGCACGCACCCCGCGTTAGATCGCCCTGCACAGTTCGCAGCCATTCGCACCGATAGCGAATTCAATGTCATCGGCGAACCCGAAGTCTTTTACTGCAAGCCCGCGGATGACTATTTACCCCAGCCTGGAGCAGTATTAATTACCGGTATTACCCCGCAGGAAGCACGGGCGAAAGGAGAAAACGAAGCCGCGTTTGCCGCCCGTATTCACTCGCTTTTTACCGTACCGAAGACCTGTATTCTGGGCTACAACAATGTGCGTTTCGACGACGAAGTCACACGCAACGTTTTTTATCGTAATTTCTACGATCCTTACGCCTGGAGCTGGCAGCATGATAACTCGCGCTGGGATTTGTTGGATGTTATGCGTGCCTGTTATGCCCTGCGCCCGGAAGGAATAAACTGGCCTGAAAATGATGACGGTCTACCGAGCTTTCGCCTTGAGCATTTAACCAAAGCGAATGGTATTGAACATAGCAACGCCCACGATGCGATGGCTGATGTGTACGCCACTATTGCGATGGCAAAGCTGGTAAAAACGCGTCAGCCACGCCTGTTTGATTATCTCTTTACCCATCGTAATAAACACAAACTGATGGCGTTGATTGATGTTCCGCAGATGAAACCCCTGGTGCACGTTTCCGGAATGTTTGGAGCATGGCGCGGCAATACCAGCTGGGTGGCACCGCTGGCGTGGCATCCTGAAAATCGCAATGCCGTAATTATGGTGGATTTGGCAGGAGACATTTCGCTATTACTGGAACTGGATAGCGACACATTGCGCGAGCGTTTATATACCGCAAAAACCGATCTTGGCGATAACGCCGCCGTTCCGGTTAAGCTGGTGCATATCAATAAATGTCCGGTGCTGGCCCAGGCGAATACGCTACGCCCGGAAGATGCCGACCGACTGGGAATTAATCGTCAGCATTGCCTCGATAACCTGAAAATTCTGCGTGAAAATCCGCAAGTGCGCGAAAAAGTGGTGGCGATATTCGCGGAAGCCGAACCGTTTACGCCTTCAGATAACGTGGATGCACAGCTTTATAACGGCTTTTTCAGTGACGCCGATCGTGCAGCAATGAAAATTGTGCTGGAAACCGAGCCGCGTAATTTACCGGCACTGGATATCACTTTTGTCGATAAACGGATTGAAAAGCTGTTGTTCAATTATCGGGCGCGCAACTTCCCGGGGACGCTGGATTATGCCGAGCAGCAACGCTGGCTGGAGCACCGCCGCCAGGTCTTCACGCCAGAGTTTTTACAGGGTTATGCAGATGAATTGCAGATGCTGGCACAACAATATGCCGATGACAAAGAGAAAGTGGCGCTGTTAAAAGCGCTTTGGCAGTACGCGGAAGAGATCGTCTAATTTGAAGCCTCCGCCGCTGGTACGGCGGAGGACAATGTTGAGTCAGGCTTTTTGAACGGTGATGCTCCACGCTGCATCGCCAATCTGCTGATAATCGGTGATGGCATGTCCTTCTTCTGCCGCCCACTGTGGGATTGCTTCAGTTGCCTGGGTGCAATCAAACTCAATTACCAACTCATCGCCGCTGGCCATTTCTGCCAGTGCTGCTTTTGCTTCTATGAGTGGAAACGGACAGACCTGCGTCACCACATCCAGCTTTTTAATCGCCATCTTTACACCTTACTTAATTTGCCGCAGCAGTTGCCAGTCGCGCCTTACGCTGCGGTCGAACATACACAAGCCAGGACGCAGTCCAGACTCCGAGAATCATAAATACAAGGCCAATCCAGCCCTGCCAGGTCATCATTGCAGTCATAACCAGTCCATTACCGATAGAGCAACCACCTGCAATACTGGCACCGAAGCCCATCAGTACACCACCTAACCCGCTACGTAATGTTGTTTGTGCATCAGCTGCGCGAACGCGGAACTCACGGCTCGCTTTGGCTGCAATAAATGACCCCACGAAGATCCCTAACACCAGGAAAACGCCCCAGTTAATGTATTTCACGTCACCCGCGACCAGAAATTGCAGAATATTGGCCGTTGGGGAAGTGATTCCTAACCCAAACATGCGTCCGGTTGCTTCACTCAGGGGCCAGGCTAAAAGCGCAATCAAACCGATGAGTACAGCAGTGACAAAGGGATGCCAGCGTTTTTCAAACAGAATATGAGCGATCCCGGTTCGGCGCGGCGGTAAGGTCGCGACTTTGAGTTTTGGCTTCTTCAACTCTTTCATCACCACCCAGAGCGTTATCACCAGCAAAACGGCAACCAACGGCCACACAGACAAATTAAAAGTCTCAGCAATAGAGTTATGTTCAGTACTGTAGTGCTGCAAGGTTTGATTTAAACCACTGGCATGTGGAGAACGCATCACCGCACTCATCACCATATAAGTGAAAAGCGCGATCCAACTGCCGATCAATCCCTCACCCGCGCGATACCAGGTCCCGGTGGCACATCCACCCGCCAGAACAATTCCCAGCCCAAAGATATACCCACCTATAACAGTACCAAGCCACGGGAACGCCCCGGCTTCGTAAGTCAGTAGGCCCGCCTGAATTAACGCAAAAACCCCCACACTTTGTACCGAAATTGCAATCAGCAAGGCGTAAAACATGCGATTATTTTTCGCGAGATACATATCGCGAAAACCACCTGTCAGGCAAAAACGCCCACGCTGCATGACAAATCCCAGCAGAGCACCACAAATTAGCCCGCTTAATATCATTGAAAACATAAATTAATTAACCAGATGAATGTTAATAGGGAAATTATTCATGACTGGTGGAATGCAGACCAATAACCAAATTCTCTAAATTAGAACAAATGGTTATTAATGAGGATGTCGATAAAAAAGAATAAAAAAACCGGAGCCAAATATTCATTCGACTCCGGTTTATTATTACAAAAGATGATTACGCTACGTCTTCGTACTGCGGAACCGGGTTACGGAAACTCTTGGTGACGCAAGCCAGGTAAATCAGACCGATAGCCGCCCAGATCAGACCCAGAACCATTGAGCTTTCTTCCAGGTTAACCCACAGCGCACCAACGGTCAGCGCACCACACATCGGCAGGAACAGATACTGGAAGTGATCTTTCAGCGTCTTATTACGCTTCTCACGGATCCAGAACTGCGAGATGACCGACAGGTTAACGAAGGTGAACGCCACCAACGCACCAAAGTTAATCAGCGCTGTAGCCATTACCAGGTCGAAGTTGATTGCCAGCAGGGCAATCGCGCCAACCAGGATGATGTTCATCGCCGGAGTACGCCATTTCGGGTGTACATAACCGAAGAAGCTTTTCGGGAATACGCCGTCACGACCCATTACGTACATCAGACGCGCTACGCCTGCATGCGCCGCCATACCGGACGCCAGTACGGTAATGGTGGAGAAGATCAGCGCGCCAACCTGGAACGCTTTACCCGCAACGTACAGCATGATTTCAGGCTGTGACGCATCCGGATCTTTAAAGCGAGAGATATCCGGGAAGTACAGCTGCAGGAAGTAAGTTGCAAAGATGAAGATCATGCCGCCAATCAGCGCGGTCAGGAAAATCGCACGCGGGATCACGCGCTCTGCATCTTTGGTTTCTTCCGACAGGTTGCTGATGCCGTCAAAGCCGGTAAAGGAGAAGCACAGGATTGTCGCCCCGGTAATCATCGGGATAACATGCGCATCGCCAGACCAGAACGGACGAGTGCTCGCCAGCGTACCAGCGCCTTCACCTTCAAATACGCCATAAACAACCATGCCCAGAATCACCGCGATCAGCACTACCTGCAACACGACGATTACAGTGTTGAAGTTCGCTACGGATTTCAGACTACGCAGGTTAAAGGCGGTCATGAAGGCCACCAGCGCCACCACAAACATCCACGATGGGATGGAAGGCACTAGAGCTTCAAAATAGATTTTCGCCAGCAGAATGTTGATCATCGGCGCGAACAGATAGTCGAGCAGAGAAGACCAACCCACCATAAAGCCGACAGTCGGGCTAATGGATTTCTGGGCGTAAGTGTATGCAGAGCCAGCAGAAGGATAGCGGCGAACCAGCTTCCCGTAGCTCAGAGCCGTAAACAGGATCGCAATCAATGCGAACGCATAGGCTGTCGGCACATGACCATCCGTGAGGCCTGAAACGATACCAAAAGTATCAAACAGCGTCATCGGCTGCATATAGGCAAGACCCATCATTACAACCGGAACTAACGTAAGCGTTTTACGCAATTCCACGCGAGAGGTGTTTGGAGTAACGTTATGCGACATGGTCATTCTCCTTTACGGTGATAACCGTCGCGTAAGCAAAAAATTGCCCCATTTTTTTGGATTCCTCAGCGACAACAACTGTCGATTTTTAGTAAATATCTATCCGGTACGAAGCCCGGCCTCTTGGTATGAATGATTGGTTTGAAGCAAAAAATAACCGACGCTGATGAAACGTCGGTTTTTAGTCATTTTTTGACAGCGGCGCATTGTGCCTAAATGGGGGGGAAATGACAAGAGAATGAGAGGCTTGTCATAATAATTTTTCTTTAAATGGCTGATTTTCCGTCATCAGATTTTGCATAAACACCGGCGATCGCACTATTTGCTAAAATTTCATCCCGCCACCAGCCGCTGGCAAGCCCTGCGGTCTGTTCATTCCAGCCAATCCAGACGGGTTCAAAGAGAGTTTGGGCGACCACTTTCTTCTCGATTAACGCGCCACTATCGAGAAACCGTTGCGCCAGATAACGGGGTAAATAGCCGCAGCCGAGGCCGCTAATTTGCAGCTCCAGCTTGGTTTTAAAATCGAAAACGGTAATGGCTTCTTGTTCGTCGAGAAGTTGTGAGGCCGTAGAAGCGCCTGCCTGCGCAGTATCCCCCACCACAATCGCCCGATATCGCTTAATAATACGACGGTTTAACGGCTCTTCTTCCAGAGCTAACGGATGATGAGGCGCGACCGCAAAGACTTGTTCCAGATCGCCCAACCGTGAAAAACCAAACTCACTGGAAGATGGTGGCTCATGCATCGCGCCAACAATAATATCCGCTCGCCCCTGAGTCAGGGCATCCCAGGAACCACCGAGTACGCCATTGATAAACTTCAGGCGCGTCACGCTATGATGTTGATAAAAAGCTTCAATCAGTGGCGCAAGCAGAGAAAAAGGAAACGTGTCGTCCACGCCAATCACCAGCTCGTTTTCCCAGCCTTCATGCAGTTTGATCGCCTGCTTTTCCAGTTCTCGCACGGTATGCAGAACTTCCCGCCCTTTCTCTAATAACATTTTTCCGGTACGGGTGAATTTAGCGCGGTGACCGCTACGATCAAGCAATTGAATATTAAGGTCGCTTTCCAGCTTGTGAACGGTGTAACTCAGAGCGGACGGCGTCTTATAGAGTTTGGCCGACGCCGCCGCAAAACTGCCTTCTTTTTCTAAGGCATCGAGGATCATCAACACATCCAGCAGTGGTTTCATACACGCCCCCTTGCAGTGTATGCGGCGTCCTGCTGGCGTGATCGTTTACTCCAGCGGCATTACCAGCGGATCGGGATACTGGTATTCAAATCCCAGTTCATTACAAATCCGACTGCCATCAATAATCTTACCTTTGCCGCTGTCCAGACTATTTCTGAACTGCGGAGGCTCCAGCCCCAGTAAACGGGCCATCTGCGGATAGAAAACATTACGCGCAGGGTGAGCTGGCGCACATATATTATAGATGTGTCCGCCTTTAGGTGCCTGTAACAACAGAGTGATAGCGCCAATAACATCTTCTAAATGGACTAAATTAACACCATGTTCACCATCAGGCGCGGTTTTTCCGGCAAAGAAGCGTCCGGGATGACGCCCCGGTCCGACCAGGCCCGCAAGACGCAGAATATCGACCGAAGTACCGGGTAAATTGTGCAGCCAGTCTTCGAGTTCTTCTAATACTCGTCCACTGTTGGTTACCGGATTACGCGGGGTAGTTTCTTTCACCATGCCTTGCGCATCGCCATAGACAGATGTTGAGCTGGTAAAAATAATTCGGGGAATACGATGGGCCAGCGCGCTATCCACTAACTCTTGTACCGCTTGTAAATAGAACTCATCGCCGGAGCCGCTACGACGTGCCGGAAGCGTAATGACCAGCGCATCGACATCCATCAGGGCATCCAGATCGTCAGAATCGCAAACTAACTCAGGCTCCATGCGAAGCAGATAGCTATCAATGCCACTCATTCGGGCCGCTTCGACACCATCTTGTGTGGTTTTACTCCCGGTGACTTGCCAGCCTCGCGCTGAAAGTGACATCGCCAGCGGCATGCCTAACCACCCTAACCCGACAATTGCGACCTTTTTCATCCGTTATCTCCTGATACACCTTAGATCTATAAGGCTACGCTAGCGTATCAAAACTGACAATTCATTCTATGAATGAATCTGTTCAATAATGATAACGACATGCTGCAATGAGCAGTGAATCGTCGGTAACCGCGTATACCAGACGGTGCTCCTCTGTAATGCGTCGGGACCAGAAACCTGACAAATTATGTTTCAGGGGTTCTGGCTTCCCCTTACCTTCAAATGGCGTTCTGCGGGTATCTTTGATAAGTTCATTGATCTTTTTAACAATTCGCTTATCTGTTTCCTGCCAGTACAGATAATCATCCCATGATTCCTCAGACCAGATTAGTTTCACTCAATAATGTCCTTTTCTGTTCCTTTGCCTGATTTCAGGCTATCGATTGAGTCCATCAATCTCCGGGCGTTAGCGGGGGAACGCAGTAGATAAGCCGTCTCTTCCAGCGAGTTGTATTCTTCGAGTGACATCAGAACACAAGCCTCTCCATTCTGACGAGTAATAAGGATCGGGGCATGATCTTCAACGGCTTTCATCATTGTTGCCGACAAATTCTGACGCGCTTCGCTGTAGCTAATTGTACGCATGTCAATCTCCTCTTTTGTACAGTTCATTGTACAATGATGGGCGTTAATTAACTATTTATTAATTAGTTTGTAGATCAAGGTATTGTCAGTGAGACGAAAATCCAGGCTTCGCTATTTTTGGTGCCGTCAGCTTAGAGGACAGTCCTCTTAGCGCCCTCCTTTCCCCGCTCATTCATTAAACAAATCCATTGCCATAAAATATATAAAAAAGCCCTTGCTTTCTAACGTGAAAGTGGTTTAGGTTAAAAGACATCAGTTGAATAAACATTCACAGAGACTTTTATGACACGCGTTCAATTTAAACACCACCATCATCACCATCATCCTGACTAGTCTTTCAGGCGATGTGTGCTGGAAGACATTCAGATCTTCCAGTGGTGCATGAACGCATGAGAAAGCCCCCGGAAGATCACCTTCCGGGGGCTTTTTTATTGCGCGGTTGCTAACGGTTCAGACAGGTTTAAAGAGGAATAAGAAAATGACAGACAACACTCGTTTACGCATAGCTATGCAGAAATCCGGCCGTTTAAGTGATGACTCACGCGAATTACTGGCGCGCTGTGGCATTAAAATCAATCTTCACACCCAGCGCCTGATCGCGATGGCAGAAAACATGCCGATTGATATTCTGCGCGTGCGTGACGACGACATTCCCGGTCTGGTAATGGACGGCGTGGTAGACCTTGGAATTATCGGCGAAAACGTGCTGGAAGAAGAACTGCTTAACCGCCGCGCCCAGGGTGAAGATCCGCGCTACTTTACCCTGCGTCGACTGGATTTCGGCGGCTGCCGACTTTCACTGGCAACGCCGGTTGATGAAGCCTGGGACGGCCCGCTCTCCTTAAACGGTAAACGTATCGCCACCTCTTATCCTCACCTGCTCAAACGTTATCTCGACCAGAAAGGCATCTCTTTTAAATCCTGCTTACTGAACGGTTCTGTTGAAGTCGCCCCGCGTGCCGGACTGGCGGATGCGATTTGCGATCTGGTTTCCACCGGTGCCACGCTGGAAGCAAACGGCCTGCGCGAAGTCGAAGTTATCTACCGCTCGAAAGCCTGCCTGATACAACGCGATGGCGAAATGGAAGAATCCAAACAGCAACTGATCGACAAACTGCTGACCCGTATTCAGGGTGTGATCCAGGCGCGCGAATCAAAATACATCATGATGCACGCACCGACCGAACGTCTGGATGAAGTCATCGCCCTGCTGCCAGGTGCCGAACGCCCAACTATTCTACCGCTGGCGGGTGATCAACAGCGCGTAGCGATGCACATGGTCAGTAGCGAAACCCTGTTCTGGGAAACGATGGAAAAACTGAAAGCGCTGGGTGCCAGTTCGATTCTGGTCCTGCCGATTGAGAAGATGATGGAGTGATCGCCATGAGCTTTAACACAATCATTGACTGGAATAGCTGTACTGCGGAGCAACAACGCCAGCTGTTAATGCGCCCGGCGATCTCCGCTTCTGAAACCATTACCCGCACCGTTAACGATATTCTCGATAACGTGAAAGCACGCGGCGATGAGGCCCTGCGGGAATACAGCGCGAAGTTTGATAAAACCACGGTTACCGCGCTGAAGGTGTCTGCAGAGGAAATTGCCGCCGCCAGCGAACGCCTGAGCGACGAGCTAAAACAGGCGATGGCAGTGGCAGTAAAGAATATTGAAACCTTCCACACTGCGCAAAAACTGCCGCCGGTAGATGTAGAAACGCAGCCAGGCGTGCGTTGCCAGCAGGTCACGCGCCCGGTCGCTTCAGTTGGGTTGTATATTCCTGGCGGCTCCGCCCCGCTCTTCTCAACGGTATTAATGCTGGCAACTCCGGCGCGTATTGCGGGCTGTAAAAAAGTGGTGCTGTGCTCACCGCCGCCGATTGCCGATGAGATCCTTTATGCGGCGCAGCTGTGCGGTGTACAGGACGTGTTTAACGTCGGCGGCGCACAGGCCATTGCCGCACTGGCGTTTGGTACGGAATCTGTGCCGAAAGTGGACAAAATCTTCGGGCCGGGTAACGCCTTTGTCACCGAAGCGAAACGTCAGGTGAGCCAGCGTCTGGACGGTGCGGCTATCGATATGCCCGCAGGCCCGTCGGAAGTGTTGGTCATTGCCGACAGTGGCGCAACGCCGGATTTCGTGGCTTCTGATTTGCTTTCTCAGGCTGAACACGGCCCGGACTCACAGGTGATTTTACTGACGCCCGATGCTGATATGGCGCATCAAGTTGCCGAGGCCGTCGAACGCCAGTTGGCAGAACTGCCGCGTGCCGAAACCGCCCGTCAGGCACTTAGCGCCAGCCGCCTGATCGTGACTAAAGATTTAGCGCAGTGCGTAGAGATCTCCAACCAGTACGGCCCGGAGCACCTGATCATTCAGACCCGCAACGCCCGTGAACTGGTCGATAGCATTACCAGTGCCGGTTCGGTATTTCTTGGTGACTGGTCACCGGAATCGGCAGGTGATTACGCCTCCGGCACCAACCACGTTCTACCGACTTACGGTTACACCGCCACCTGTTCCAGCCTCGGGCTGGCAGATTTCCAGAAGCGCATGACCGTGCAGGAACTGTCGAAAGAAGGCTTTTCTGCGCTGGCTTCGACCATAGAAACACTGGCCGCCGCCGAGCGCCTGACCGCCCATAAAAATGCCGTTACTTTGCGTGTTAACGCCCTTAAGGAGCAAGCATGAGCACCGTGACTATTACCGATTTAGCGCGTGAAAACGTCCGCAACCTGACGCCGTATCAGTCGGCGCGTCGTCTGGGCGGTAATGGCGACGTCTGGCTGAACGCCAACGAATATCCCACAGCCGTGGAGTTTCAGCTTACTCAGCAAACGCTCAACCGCTACCCGGAATGTCAGCCGAAAGCAGTGATTGAAAATTACGCGCAATATGCAGGCGTAAAACCGGAACAGGTGCTGGTCAGCCGTGGCGCGGACGAAGGTATTGAACTACTGATTCGCGCTTTTTGCGAACCGGGTAAAGACGCCATCCTCTACTGCCCGCCAACGTACGGCATGTACAGCGTCAGCGCTGAAACCATTGGCGTCGAGTGCCGCACAGTGCCGACGCTGGAAAACTGGCAACTGGACTTACAGGGCATTTCCGACAAGCTGGACGGCGTAAAAGCGGTCTATGTTTGCAGCCCCAACAACCCAACCGGGCAACTGATCAATCCGCAGGATTTTCGCACCCTGCTGGAGTTAACGCGCGGTAAGGCGATTTTGGTTGCCGATGAAGCCTATATCGAGTTTTGCCCACAGGAATCGCTGGCTGGCTGGCTGGCGGAATATCCGCACCTGGCTATTTTGCGCACACTGTCGAAAGCTTTTGCTCTGGCGGGGCTTCGTTGCGGATTTACGCTGGCAAACGAAGAGGTCATCAACCTGTTAATGAAAGTGATCGCCCCCTACCCGCTCTCGACGCCGGTTGCCGACATTGCGGCCCAGGCGTTAAGCCCGCAGGGAATCGTCGCTATGCGCGAACGAGTGACGCAAATTATTGCAGAACGCGAATACCTGATTGCCGCACTGAAAGAGATCCCCTGCGTAGAGCAGGTTTTCGACTCCGAAACCAACTACATTCTGGCGCGCTTTAAAGCCTCCAGCGCAGTGTTTAAATCTTTGTGGGATCAGGGCATTATCTTACGTGATCAGAATAAACAACCCTCTTTAAGCGGCTGCCTGCGAATTACCGTCGGAACCCGTGAAGAAAGCCAGCGCGTCATTGACGCCTTACGTGCGGAGCAAGTTTGATGAGTCAGAAGTATCTTTTTATCGATCGCGATGGAACCCTGATTAGCGAACCGCCGAGTGATTTTCAGGTGGACCGTTTTGACAAACTCGCCTTTGAACCGGGCGTGATCCCGGAGCTGCTAAAGCTGCAAAAAGCGGGCTACAAGCTGGTGATGATCACTAATCAGGATGGTCTTGGAACACAAAGTTTCCCGCAGGCGGATTTCGATGGCCCGCACAACCTGATGATGCAGATCTTCACCTCGCAAGGCGTACAGTTTGATGAAGTGCTGATTTGTCCGCACCTGCCCGCCGATGAGTGCGACTGCCGTAAGCCGAAAGTAAAACTGGTGGAGCGTTATCTGGCTGAGCAAGCGATGGATCGCGCCAACAGTTATGTGATTGGCGATCGCGCGACCGACATTCAACTGGCGGAAAACATGGGCATTAATGGTTTACGCTACGACCGCGAAACCCTGAACTGGCCGATGATTGGCGAGCAACTCACTAAACGAGACCGTTACGCCCATGTAGTGCGCAACACCAAAGAGACGCAGATTGACGTTCAGGTGTGGCTGGATCGTGAAGGTGGCAGCAAGATTAACACCGGCGTTGGCTTCTTTGATCACATGCTGGATCAGATCGCCACCCACGGCGGTTTCCGTATGGAAATCAACGTCAAAGGCGACCTCTATATCGACGATCACCACACCGTCGAAGATACCGGCCTGGCGCTGGGTGAAGCGTTAAAAATTGCCCTTGGCGACAAACGCGGTATTTGCCGCTTTGGTTTTGTGCTACCGATGGACGAATGCCTTGCCCGCTGCGCGCTGGATATCTCTGGTCGCCCGCACCTGGAATATAAAGCCGAGTTTACCTACCAGCGCGTGGGCGATCTCAGCACTGAAATGATCGAGCACTTCTTCCGTTCGCTCTCTTACACCATGGGCGTGACGCTGCACCTGAAAACCAAAGGTAAAAACGATCACCACCGTGTAGAGAGCCTGTTCAAAGCCTTTGGTCGCACCCTACGCCAGGCCATCCGCGTGGAAGGCGATACTCTGCCCTCGTCGAAAGGAGTGCTGTAATGAACGTGGTGATCCTTGATACTGGCTGCGCCAATTTGAACTCGGTGAAATCTGCCATTGCGCGTCACGGTTATGAACCCAAAGTCAGCCGTGACCCGGACGTCGTGTTGCTGGCCGATAAACTGTTTTTACCCGGCGTTGGCACTGCGCAAGCAGCGATGGATCAGGTGCGTGAGCGCGAGCTGTTTGATCTCATCAAAGCCTGTACCCAACCGGTGCTGGGCATCTGCTTAGGGATGCAATTGCTGGGGCGGCGCAGCGAAGAGAGCAACGGCGTCGACTTGCTGGGCATCATCGACGAAGACGTGCCGAAAATGACCGACTTTGGTCTGCCACTGCCGCATATGGGCTGGAACCGCGTTTACCCGCAGGCAGGCAACCGCCTGTTTCAGGGGATTGAAGACGGCGCGTACTTTTACTTTGTTCACAGTTACGCAATGCCGGTCAATCCGTGGACCATCGCCCAGTGTAATTACGGCGAACCGTTCACCGCGGCGGTACAAAAAGATAACTTCTACGGCGTGCAGTTCCACCCGGAGCGTTCTGGTGCCGCTGGCGCTAAGTTGCTGAAAAACTTCCTGGAGATGTGATGATTATTCCGGCATTAGATTTAATCGACGGCACCGTGGTGCGTCTCCATCAGGGCGATTACGGCAAACAGCGCGATTACGGTAACGACCCGCTGCCGCGCTTACAGGATTACGCCACGCAGGGTGCCGAAGTGTTGCATCTGGTGGATCTGACCGGGGCAAAAGATCCGGCTAAACGTCAAATCCCGCTGATTAAAACCCTGGTGGCGGGAGTTAACGTTCCGGTGCAGGTTGGCGGCGGCGTGCGTAGCGAAGAAGACGTGGCGGCGTTACTGGAAGCGGGCGTTGCGCGCGTGGTGGTCGGCTCCACCGCGGTGAAATCACCAGAAATGGTGAAAGGCTGGTTTGAACGTTTCGGTGCCGATGCCTTAGTGCTGGCGCTGGATGTCCGTATTGACGAGCAAGGCAACAAGCAGGTGGCAGTCAGCGGCTGGCAAGAGAACTCGGGCGTTTCACTGGAACAACTGGTGGAAACCTATCTGCCCGTCGGCCTGAAACATGTGCTGTGTACCGATATCTCGCGCGACGGCACGCTGGCAGGTTCTAACGTCTCTTTATATGAAGAAGTGTGCGCCAGATACCCGCAGGTGGCATTTCAGTCTTCCGGCGGTATTGGCGACATTAACGATGTTGCTGCCCTGCGTGGCACTGGCGTGCGCGGCGTAATAGTTGGTCGGGCATTACTGGAAGGTAAATTCACCGTGAAGGAGGCCATCGCATGCTGGCAAAACGCATAATCCCATGTCTCGACGTTCGTGATGGTCAGGTGGTGAAAGGCGTACAGTTTCGCAACCATGAAATCATTGGCGACATCGTGCCGCTGGCAAAACGCTACGCCGAAGAAGGTGCAGACGAACTGGTGTTCTACGATATCACCGCTTCCAGCGATGGCCGTGTGGTAGATAAAAGCTGGGTATCTCGCGTGGCGGAAGTGATCGACATTCCGTTTTGTGTGGCGGGTGGGATTAAGTCTCTGGAAGATGCCGCGAAAATTCTTTCCTTTGGCGCGGATAAAATTTCCATAAACTCGCCTGCGCTGGCGGATCCGACGTTAATTACTCGCCTGGCGGATCGTTTTGGCGTGCAGTGTATTGTGGTCGGTATTGATACCTGGTACGACGCTGAAACCGGTAAATATCATGTGAATCAATATACCGGCGATGAAACCCGCACCCGCGTCACTCAGTGGGAAACGCTCGACTGGGTACAGGAAGTGCAAAAACGTGGAGCCGGAGAAATCGTCCTCAACATGATGAATCAGGACGGCGTGCGTAACGGTTACGACCTCGAGCAGCTGAAAAAAGTACGTGAAGTTTGCCACGTCCCGCTAATTGCCTCCGGTGGCGCGGGCACCATGGAACACTTCCTCGAAGCCTTCCGTGATGCCGACGTTGACGGCGCGCTGGCAGCTTCCGTATTCCACAAACAAATAATCAATATTGGTGAATTAAAAGCGTACCTGGCAACACAGGGCGTGGAGATCAGGATATGTTAACAGAACAACAACGTCGCGAACTGGACTGGGAAAAAACCGACGGACTGATGCCGGTGATTGTGCAACACGCGGTATCCGGCGAAGTGTTAATGCTGGGCTATATGAACCCGGAAGCCTTAGACAAAACCATCGAAAGCGGCAAAGTCACCTTCTTCTCGCGCACTAAACAGCGACTGTGGACCAAAGGCGAAACATCGGGCAATTTCCTCAACGTAGTAAATATTGCGCCGGACTGCGACAACGACACTTTATTAGTGCTGGCGAATCCCATCGGCCCGACCTGCCACAAAGGCACCAGCAGCTGCTTCGGCGACACCGCTCACCAGTGGTTGTTCCTGTATCAACTGGAACAACTGCTCGCCGAACGCAAATCTGCCGACCCGGAAACCTCTTACACCGCCAAACTGTATGCCAGCGGCACCAAACGCATTGCACAGAAAGTGGGCGAAGAAGGCGTGGAAACCGCACTAGCAGCAACGGTACATGACCGCTTTGAACTCACCAACGAGGCGTCTGACTTGATGTATCACCTGTTGGTATTGTTGCAGGATCAGGATCTGGATTTAACGACGGTGATTGAGAACCTGCGTAAACGGCATCAGTGAGTTGCGGGGTAAGCGGATGCGATGTTGTTGTCGCATCCGGCAAAAAAAAGGGCAAGGTGTCACCACCCTGCCCTTTTTCTTTAAAACCGAAAAGATTACTTCGCGTTGTAATTACGCAGAGCGTTACGCCCCAACACAATCCCCGCGCCAACCATGCCGCCCAGCAGCACCGCCAGAATCAAGGTAATTGCCTTTTTCGGGCTATCGCGACGAATAGGTAACGTCGGTTTCATCACATAGCGGTAAGCATGAATATCAAGTTTATCAACGTCAAGATTGTCGATATCCAGCAGGTTTTGACGAGTTTGATAGTAGTTTGATGAGAACACCAACGGACGAGTCGCCTCGTGCTTAATCATCGACTCCAGCGCTTCGCTCCCCAAAAGGAACATAGTATCTTGGGTTACGTCCTGTGTCTGCTGAATCTGCGGCTTTGTCACCTGCGCCTGATTCGCATACTGCAACGCTTCCTGAATCTGACGGATACGCAGATCTTTCTGCTCCTGCGCAACCACTTCCTGGGTCTTCAGAGAATCCTGCAAGTTTTTCATTTGCAGCGCGATGTTGTCTTTCAGGTCTTGTTCCAGTTCTTCATTTACCTGGTCGTCAACTTGCTGGATATACTGCGCCAGCTGTTTCTGCGCACCTTCAGGTGTTTCACCCACATAAGAAACCGCTAAAGGTAATGACTGATTTTTAACGGTAGGCTCAATGGTCAGTTTTTCAGGTTCTTCCTGATTATCCAGCGTTTCTGCTAATGCAGAAAATGTCGTGCTGAAACGACCAATTAACATCGACTGGATCTCAGACACTTTCGGCGCTGCCGAACCATAAATCACATTTATGGCATTGTTATAACCAGCGATTTGCCCCACATCAGGTTGAGTAACGATAGCTGTAGAAGTCCACTTTTCTTTGGCAACGGCCAGATACCCTATAGCCAGGGCAATAGCGACAATGACAGAGATGATAATTGTCATCTTGCCACGCCACAACTGCACCAGTAAATCAATCAAATCAATCTGTTCCGGGTCATGGTTTTGCCCAGAAACATTATTATTTTCTACTCTCATCATTACCCTAACGGACGAAATAATTTTAAGTCGCCATAGTTTAGCGATAATCGCCATGAATGCTATAGGATAAATGATAAAAATAATGAATTATTACAAAGGGAGCATAAGAGAATCAGGGCGAAAATCGCCCTGATAACAAGATGTTAGTCACTGCCAAAGAGATCGCGGGTGTAGACTTTGTCTGCCACATCCTTAAGCTCTTCTGCCATACGGTTGGAAATAATGACGTCGGCTTGTTGTTTGAAGGTGGCGAGATCACGTTCCAGGCGAGAGTTGAAGAATGAGTCTTCTTTCATCACCGGTTCGTAGATGATCACTTCAACGCCTTTCGCCTTGATACGCTTCATAATCCCTTGAATGGAAGACGCGCGGAAGTTATCTGAACCGCTCTTCATAATCAGACGATAAATACCCACCACTTGCGGCTTGCGTGACAAAATGGCATCGGCAATAAAATCTTTACGAGTGCGGTTTGCATCGACAATTGCCGAAATCAGGTTATTCGGCACAGTCTGGTAGTTCGCCAGTAACTGCTTGGTATCTTTCGGCAGACAATAACCACCATAGCCAAACGACGGATTGTTGTAATGGTTGCCAATACGCGGATCGAGACAAACGCCTTCGATAATCTGGCGAGTATTCAGACCTAAACTTTCTGCATAGCTATCCAGTTCATTAAAGTATGCTACGCGCATCGCCAGATAGGTATTAGCGAAAAGTTTAATCGCTTCTGCTTCGGTTGAATCGGTGAACAGGGTCGGGATATTTTGCTTAATCGCCCCTTCCTGTAATAACGCCGCAAAACGTTCTGCGCGTTCTGAACGCTCACCAATGACAATACGTGAAGGATGGAGATTATCGTAAAGGGCTTTACCTTCGCGGAGGAATTCCGGAGAGAAAATAATATTTTCAGTACGATATTTCTTATGCATCGCTGCGGTAAAACCAACGGGAACCGTTGATTTGATGATCATAACCGCATAAGGATTTATCGCTACTACGTCTTTAATTACTGATTCTACACTGGATGTATTGAAATAATTAGTTTTAGGATCATAGTCGGTTGGAGTAGCGATGATGACATAACCAGCATCCCGGTAGGCTTCATTTTTATCTAATGTGGCATTAAAGTTTATTTTATCTGATTGCAAAAACTGCTGAATTTCCTTATCAACAATAGGAGATATCCGATCATTCAGCATAGCAACGCGTGACGGTAAAATATCTAATGCCACAACCTCATGATTTTGTGCGATTAGAAGCCCGTTTGACAAGCCTACATAGCCAGTACCGGAAATGGTAATTTTCATTTCATGCTCTCAGAATTAACTTAACTATGAATCATGATGTTTTTAGCATCCTGATAAGAGCTAAAAGTTTTAACGCTGCGTTCTTCGATGGTCAACGCAACGAAAAACAATTCAGATTTTCTTTATAAGAATAGCTGATATTTATTAAGTTAATATTAAGCAGTGAAATTTAGTCTATAAGATAATTGGCAAAAAAAAGCCCGGCAATATATGCCGGGCCTCAAAATATTGCTGGGTAAATCAGATTAATCCAGCCACTCAGTATGGAACACACCTTCTTTATCAATGCGCTTATAAGTATGCGCCCCGAAATAGTCACGCTGTGCCTGGATCAGGTTCGCAGGCAGAACAGCGGCACGGTAGCTATCGTAATAGGCAACCGCAGCGGCGAAGGTCGGAACCGGGATACCGTTCTGTACTGCATAAGCGACGACATCGCGCAGCGCCTGCTGGTAGTCATCGGCAATTTCCTTGAAGTACGGAGCCAACAGCAGGTTAGCGATCTGCGGATTTTCGGTATAAGCATCGGTGATTTTCTGCAGGAACTGCGCACGGATGATGCAGCCAGCACGGAAAATCTTCGCGATTTCGCCGTAGTTCAGATCCCAGTTGTACTCTTCAGACGCAGCACGCAGCTGAGAGAAGCCCTGGGCGTAAGAAACGATTTTGCCCAGATACAGCGCACGACGAACTTTTTCGATGAACTCAGCCTTGTCGCCAGCTGGCTGCGCTTGCGGGCCAGAGAGAACTTTAGATGCGGCAACACGCTGATCTTTCAGAGAAGAGATATAACGTGCAAACACAGACTCGGTAATCAGCGACAGCGGTTCACCGAGATCCAGCGCACTCTGGCTGGTCCATTTACCCGTACCTTTGTTTGCTGCTTCATCCAGAATCACATCAACCAGGTAGTTACCGTCTTCATCTTTTTTGGTGAAGATATCTTTGGTGATGTCGATCAGGTAGCTGCTCAGTTCACCGTTATTCCATTCGGTAAAGGTCTGTGACAGTTCTTCGTTGGTAAGGTTCAGGCCACCTTTTAGCAGAGAATAGGCTTCGGCAATCAGCTGCATATCACCGTATTCAATACCGTTGTGAACCATCTTCACATAATGACCTGCACCATCGGCACCAATATAGGTAACGCACGGTTCGCCATCTTCAGCCACTGCGGCGATTTTGGTCAGGATCGGCGCAACCAGTTCATAGGCTTCTTTCTGCCCACCAGGCATAATGGAAGGACCTTTCAGCGCACCTTCTTCACCGCCGGAGACACCGGTACCGATGAAGTTAAAGCCTTCTGCAGAAAGCTCACGGTTACGACGGATGGTGTCCTGGAAGAAGGTGTTACCACCATCAATGATGATGTCGCCTTTATCGAGGTATGGCTTGAGAGAATCAATAGCAGCATCCGTGCCTGCACCTGCTTTCACCATTAACAGGATGCGACGAGGCGTTTCCAGAGATTCAACAAACTCTTTCACCGTATAGTAAGGAACCAGTTTCTTGCCCGGATTTTCGGCAATCACTTCTTCCGTCTTTTCACGGGAACGGTTGAAAATAGAGACGGTATAACCACGGCTTTCGATGTTGAGCGCAAGGTTGCGCCCCATCACTGCCATACCGACGACGCCGATCTGTTGCTTTGACATTGTTTACTCCTGTCAGGGGTTACCACATGATTATGAGATTTCGCTGTGATTAATAAATTAACTTAGAAAGTGAAGTTGCTCAGTGAACAAAGTTTGGATAGGTTCTCATATTGATTAAATAATTAACAACAAATTTTGTACTACAGCTAAATATTATATATTACCATACCCCATATCACAAATGACTTTTTATAATGACAATAGAATCATGTAAATATTAATCAATTATTTGTGCAATCATTTAAATATCACGACTTGTTATAGGTTTATTTTATTTAAAAACTATTTAACATAGTGTTTTATAAACGCATTATATCCATAAGTAATTAATCTATAAAAAATAGCACACTTAGATAGGTTAGTAGCGTTTGTCAAAACAATATATTGTCTAACTATCTCTTTAAGTTTGTTTCCAGATAAACTTTGTTTCTGTTTTCGATAAAAAGCATTGTATCCACCTTGATTATAAGCCATTAAATCTTGTTCTAATAACATTAACCAAAATGCATAATCTTCTTTGGGCACGTATGGAAATCTTAATTCACCGATAGCTTTCTTACTTAAAACAACTGTCAAACAGCCAATGTCACAGGTGTACGTTAGAGAGTTAAAAGAATTGTGCTTTCTACATGATATTTTTTTTTGGAATCGTTCAGCAAACATATAATAATTTGAATAACTAAATTGTATGTTATTTTCTAACATAAAATTTAATTGCTTTTCTAATTTATCTTCAACCCAATAATCATCACTATCTAAAAAAGCAATAAAGTCTCCTTTAGCATAATCTAAACAGGTATTTCTAGCACCTGCCGCCCCCTTAGGGTTAATATTTTCCAATAACTTAATCCTGTTATCCTGAACTATATATTTTGAAACAATGCTAGTTGTGCCATCCGTTGAACCGTCATCACAGATCAACAATTCGAAATTAGTATGAGTTTGATTTATAACAGATTCTATTGCCTGTGCTATATACATTTCAGAATTATAAGCTGGCATTACTATTGTCACATATGGCATAGAATATTTATTACCCTTATTAAATAGGTGATTATGAATTTTATTAGACTTACCCTCTTAAAATGTTTTCAAACACTTAACAATAACCCATAATCTTATAAAAATGCACATTTTGAATTTAACGAAGAATATCACCGATAAGAATAAAACATATTAGAAAATTACATTTACATATTAATACTCAAGAAAAACCCATATTTGCCTGGCCAAGTTATTTCTTCAAACTATAGATGTTTAAATTAACACACAATATAAACAAAAATATATTCTAAAGATCATATTATCTTAAAGATGCATTTAACAAAGCCGATTCCAATCATACTTCAATAATATAAAAAACCACTAACGCCTTTGCAATAATCATAAAAACATTGTTTGAATTTATCACTTGCATGACTTTCAGTTTTTATAATTTCCGCCCAGGCTTTGAATAGCAATCTTATATTTTTAGTTTTTACTATGAAAAATAATGATCTAATTACTAGACAAGAAATAAAATATTTTTTCCTCAGATATTTCTTTGCTAAAATCGTCCTGTTAACTAAGGCGTAATAATTGACCATCTCATTAGAAAAACGTCCATCCGGTGATTTTTTATGTTCAATTATGCAATCATGCAAATATTTTATTTTGTATCCAGCATTTATCAACCGGAATGCAACATCTATTTCTTCGAAACCATAAGGCCCTAATGTATTAGAGAAATTCCCCACATCTTTTACGGCTGAAGTTCGAAGCGCTAAGCCAGCACCAATAATAAGATAAGTGTAAAAATCAGCATTTAAGTTTACTTTTTTATTCTTATGTGGTATTTCATATCTATTATTCTTTTTGGTATTGAAATCAATAATATTAAAAGCAATAGCACCTAAGAATTTATCACTATCGAATGAATTAATTATTTTCCTACAAATTAAATTAATATCTTCGACATAGATATCATCATCTAATAGCATTAAATAGTCTGTATTACAATTTTCAACTATAATCCGGCGGCCTTCTGATACACCATGATTTTTTTGGTTCCAAATATATTTATAATTAATAAAATTTGAATCCAAAATATCTGCAATATCATTAAAAACGTCTATATTTTCATTGTTATTTAATATAATCAAGTCTATTTTAATCTTTACCGCATTTAGATCTTTTATCAATGATATAAGATAATCCATTCGTTTGTATGTCAAAATACCAATTGTAACCCGCGACATTTAAATCACCCCTTCTGTCCAATCATATTGTTCGATTAATTCAATTGTAGCAATCTAATAAACATACTCATCAACTCATACAATAGAAAACATTAATACGACTAAAACATAACTGTATTTACCATGTGCTAATAGATATTTATAATAATAACCTTAAACTATAATATAATAATACAGCTTATTTTTATTTCTGCTTAAACAATCTTTTTTTTATACGCTCAAAAATAGTTAGTTTCCAAGTTTTAGCCCAATGATGTATTGCGTATGTTTCTTCTGTAATATCGCTAAACATCAATTGACTAAGTGAATCTCTGCGATAAGGATTATAAGGATAAAAGAACTGCTCCGGATATACTGCTATACCATCAATTATTGTGAGCCTGTTTAAATCACAAAATCTTTCAGATATACCTAGCAATGCTTCGTACGCTAATATAGGAATTTCTGTGAGACCATCAGCTTGAATTATAAACTTTATTAATTTTTTCAAAAAAATATTATTGCTAGTGGCACCAATAACAGCACAATTTGGTTTATTATCGTCTTCTAATCCGAGGAATACATCACTGACTGAAAGTAACGGAGTAATATCACGTATTATTTCTATATCGGTATCTAAATACACTCCACCAAATTTATCAAGGATAATACATCTTGCATAATCAGCAGCAAATGCAAATTTTTTTAGCTTAACCATTTTATTAAAGAACTCAATTTCATTCTCTTTAAATGTGCTTCTAATTTTGCATTCATCCCAAAATATAATTTCATAATTTAAAAGATGTTTTTTCCAACTATCTATACATTTTTTGCTTAGTTTTGGCATATTATCAATATCACCAAGCCATATATAATGTATTATTTTAGGTATCATTTCTATCATACACCTTTAAAATGTTATCCAGCATTATTATTCAACCATTCACGCTGTTTGTTTTTTGCGTAAAAATAAAAGATAAAATATAATGTGGGATTTAGATAATAATTCAGAAGTACATTCTCTACAAACGCATAACAAAAGAAACATACTATGATTGCTACAACCTTACTATCACTATGACTTAAAGCAACATGCAAGGCTTTCATCGCTAAAACGACAATCATTGCAGTTGCTATTATTCCATATTTATAAACTAAGTTGATGTATGACATATCCATTGGGATACCAAGTTCCGATGAAGTCCCAGTAAACCATTGAGAGAATGATAGATTATTAATTAGCTCCAAAGAATAAGATAATCTATATGATAAAAGCACATCCAAACTTTTTATGTATTCATTGTTTAAATTAAGAACCATCACAAAATTTAAAACGATCAAAACTAGAGGAAGAATACAAATGATTTTACCTTTGAAAAACTTTAATAATAAAATCACTAATGGATAAAGAATAATAATCATGTACATAGACCTTGTTTTTAATTCCATATAAGCAAAAAACAAGATAATACTACCCAAGATTATAGAGGTCCGTAGACGTGAAGTAGATATCAATAAATATATTACTAATAACTGCGGAAAACTGTTAGAATTTTCGAAGCCAAACGTAGGAACTTTTCCGTAACGACCATCGATGTAAAACACTTGCTCATTGAGGGCCACACTTATTAGTATAGTTATAATTAAAAAAAACAAACTGGCAGAGTAAAAAAAAATAAATGCCCTTCTATCCAGGAGATAAGAAATGGAGCTCCATACCAATACAGCAAAAACAAACGTTAAAAGATTCGCATTCAATATTGACAAGCATATTAAAACAGAACAAACAATTAATAATGTGTCTAATTTTATAGCATGATTCAAAAATCTTCTAAGGATAATAACCAGGCCAATCAGCCAAAATAAAATTGTAATTATGAATTGTATTACTTCAACATCACGGAAATATAATATATTGTTAAATAAGATCTTAAAGGCAGCAATAAAAAACCATAGTATAATAATATAGCAATCAGTTTTAATTTTAAACTCTTTCACCATTATAGCTTTGCTCTTTTTTCTATAAAATCAAAAATATAGGAATTTGTTCTCGTGTGAAATTCGTTTGACATCTTCAAAGCTTTTAGATAATCATCATCCAAAGTAAATTTGCGATTAATCACAGGGATATACTTTATTAAATCATTCCAATTAGTGAAAATCTTTCCTGGAGCAAAATCTTTTAATTCAAAGTTTAAACCTCTGGTTTGACCAACGTATTGGTCATAATCAGGCATTAGGAAAATGATTTCTTTTCCCAACGTTAAGAAATCAAAACAAATACTAGAATAGTCTGTGATTAACACACTGGCATTAATCAGCAGGTCTAGAACATCATCATTCTTATTTGCAAATATAATATTATTGAAACCAATTAATTCATGCATGTATGAATTTTCTATACAAATATAGGGATGTAGTTTTATTATTAACTTATATCTATTATATCCCAAGATACAATTTAATTCGCTTAATAGTTTCTTTGATGGAACTATTCCATTTATTTCATAATAAGAAGGGGCGACAAAATCTCTAAATGTTGGTGCATATAAAATTGTCTTTATATCACTATTATCAGCGATATCATTCGATTTATTTTTGAGCTCTGTTACACGAGGATATTGTGCATATATAAATTCAGATATTTTACCTTCAAAAGATTTTTCAAATATTTCTTTATAATAAAGAGATGGACTTAGAAATACATCATACTCTTTTTTTGAATTAATCACATGTTTTATGCCCCGTTCAAGAGGATTGTCTTTTCCATATGAACTTAGTGTTAAATCACCTATTTTTTTTATAGGCAAACCATGCCACAAACATATCAATTTTCTATTTTTACAAACATATGGTGTTATATCATTGACACCATGACTGCAAATAAAAACTTTTGCGCGCGCAATAAATAGTATACTTTTCAGCGAATAAAAATAAATCACTCTATCTTTCGTTTTCTCATTTTTGGATAGTGCATGATATATTTTTAGATCTTTTGTAACCCAAAATATTTTTTTATTTTTTTTCTCGATAACCCACTGATAAAAATATCGCGAATTATCCCCAAATACATACCCATTACCTGCACCAATAATCCATAAGTCGTCATCTGCATTTAGAAAATGTCCTAGCAAATATGAAGAAAGTGCATAAATCTTAAGCTTTAATTTTTTAATCATGTGCATTCTTTGAAAAGATATAATAGAATAAAATTCTCAAACACATCACGAACGTTTCAGTCATGAGAACACTTATAGCAACACTGTTTGCAGAGATTATATCATTTACATAGAGATATAATAATGAACTTATTTGAAATAGCCCCCCCATATATACTGTCTTGTTTGCAACATCTATTCTATTTATAATTGCAAAAGCTGGATAACCATATGATACGCCGATGAAATTAATGATTAAACAAATCAAAAAAATCTTTAAGATAGGGATTGATTCAGAATAGGCTGTACCATAAATCAAATTAATTAATTCTGATGAGAAAATAAAAGCAATTCCTATTCCTATTGTCAAAGGAAGCATAACAATTATCAAGGCTATATTGAATATATTTTTATTTCCTGTACGCGATAGATATGGGTACAACGCCTGGCTTACAGTTCCAGTTAATGATTGACCAGCTGTATATAATTTTTCTGCTGCAGAATAATATGCTACAGCATGAACATTTGTAGTATAACCTAAAATAAATGCACTTGCACTTGTATAAATACTAACAGATGCTCTTGAAAGAAAGAAAGAAATATTATTCTTTAAAATATTGAATGAATCCCTAAAACTCGGCTTGCAGAAACTCAAACCCTCTCGCGCTAACAGACAAGCACTAATTATAACTGACAGCAAATTTGAAAAACCTAATAAAAAAATAGCAATATTGACATCTGCTTTATATTTAACAAATATAAACACCGTCAATATAAAGATAATCCTCGATATAACAAAAGGATATATAGCCAAAGACATTTTCTCTAATCCTTGGAATAGCCAATTCATTTGGAATGTTTGCGAAAACAATAAAAAAATAATTGCAGGTATTGAATGTAACAAGTATGAAAGTTGTTGTGAAGTAATTATAACCAAGCTTGATACAACAGAACAAAGAGCGAAGAATATAAATTTTAATAAACATACATTTGAGAGATAGTGTTTTACTTCTTTAGTTTTATTTCTGTTTTTGGCCAGCAAATTAGCACCTGAAAGGGCAAATCCAAAATCGGTAATTATGAAAGATAAGGCAGTAATTGATATGGCCATAGCATACTGTCCAAATCCAGATATCCCGAGCACCCTGGTTAAATAGGGATAAACTAAAAGTGGCGATATATAACCGAGAAGCTGCATAAAAAACAATGCAGTTGCATTTATAAATACACTGTGTTTAAACATAATGGCACTTGCAAATTTAATAACTTAATGTATTAAGGAGCAATAAATGCTCCTTATCCTTATTGATTATTTCTTAATTTTTTTAATGTATCATTAATTAATGTACTTGAAGTGCCCTGAGTATAAGGGAAATAGATTATTTTACATCCAATTTCTGCCAATTCTTTTTCGTAAACGCACCATTTTTCAGTGTTATACCAATCATCACCAACAAATAATATATTTGCATGATATTTTTTTACAGCTGTTAGTTTGTCCATATCACTTTGCGGTAAAGCCACATCAACATATTTACATGCTTGGACAACTTGTATTCTTTCATGAAAAGGGATTACAGATCTTTTACCCTTATATAGTACCAATTCGTCTATAGTCACCCCGACAATTAATTTATCACATAAAGACTTTGCATTTTTTAGCAAATTTACATGACCAATATGAAAAAGATCAAATACCCCTGTTGTATAACCAATAATCATATTCCAACCCCTTTTAAATTTTCTTTAAACCATATTTCATAAGAAGTTTCATTGCCCGTATAATCGAAAACTTTCCGTAAATCAACAGGGAAGCCAACTTTACTTGAGAAAGCAAAGTCTTTTCCCATATACTTAGCAATAATATTGCGTAACGGTATTTTACCCAATCCGTCTGTCATTAACTGTGATGGTGATACTTTGATCGCCTGCATAAATGTATGAATATTGGCTAATGGTTCGCGCCCTTCTATACCTGCAGCCATTAGTGAAAAATCAAGGCGTCTAAACAATATTGGCATGTGGTATCGGATAAAGAACCAACGAACTTTTTCGAAAGGTGTTAGATGAGATACTTGTTCAAATATTGATTTAAATTTATACACTAATTTAGTATTTTCCGCTGGCAGCTCATAACAGTAATGTTCAATAAAATCTTCTAATACAAACTCTTGCGCATATAAAGCCCAAGTAAAAATACGATCATAGCCCCCAAAAAATTCATCAGCCCCTTCTCCTGATAACAATACTTTTACTCCATCCGAAGCTGCTTCTTTTGCTATTAAATATAATAAAACTTCGTTAGGAACTGACATAGGTTCACCACGTAATTTAATCAAATAATCAAATGCATCCTTGTATAATTGATTATTACATTCGACAATTTTTAGATTTTTTATATTTTGCTGCTTTAAGTATTCTAAATCTGCATCGCCTTTAAAGCCAATACTATACTTAAAATTAAACTCTGAAAGAGTATTTAAAAGATTACTATCTATGCCTTTACTTAAAAGCAAGCCAACAGGTGCATCTGAAACTTTCCGAGTTTTAATTCCTTTTTTTATACTTAATTCTATTTCATTGATATTAGTCTCAACATATTTACCTGAAAAATAATTTAGAATATTAAAGTATTCACCATTTATATAACATTCACCGGGATTAATACAAAAGACATCATTAAAATAACTTCCTGAAAAAATAGGGTATCTAATTGAGTAATACTCGTCGATCGCATCTTTATTTAAACCACAATTATATAATCGATTTAACAAACTTGGTTCGGAGCTAAATGATAAATATCCTTCCTCGCTTTTATGATAGAATAAAGGTTTAACACCAAATTTGTCGCGGACAGCATATTCAAGTTTGCCGTTGTGATTTACATAAACAAACGAAAAAAAACCATCAAATTCATTCAAATCGATAAGTTTCCTTTCCAGTAAAGCGCTCAATAGCTTCGAATCACTTTCGAAGTCTTTATTAAAATATTTTATACCCAATTCTTTAAAATTTAAAATCTCCCCATTAAATACTAAGACACCACCTTTAGAATCGAATATTGGCTGATTTGCATCTTCTGTTAAATCGATGATCGAAAGCCTTGAATGATAAACAATCCATCCATTTGTATTAATAAATCCAGAACTGAAATCAGGACCTCGAAATGCTAATGAATCTTCAACTAATTTCAAATGTGACGAATTAATACTCGGATTATTAGTGATAAAAAAACCACACATACGATAAATTCCTTAAAACATTAATTACAGACTGGATTAGAAGAAATATAAATAGCGCTATGCCAATTAAAAAACTTCACACCAAAATTTAATTATACTGTTACTTAAAAATAAAAATTAATATAATGTAAATATATACTTATCTGACAAAATTAACATAGTGTAGTACGAACAATGTTGAGAGACATTTATTTACATTTTGATAAATAATTGACTATATTAACACACGCTACCGCCCCTGGCTTTACAGCTACCAGAGCACTGCATGCATGTCTACGATGTGACGAGCGTTACCCACTCGCGCTAAACCCGAAAAATTCAAACGCTAATTGTCTTACCAATCCGCTCTGGAAACAAGGAAAATCCTGGAAAACTTTGATTAAAATCCTATTGCTAACTTGTTGTTATTCTGATTGTTTATATAAAACAACGGCAGGAATATTCGCAACAAATTACTTTCGCCACGAATCTTCACTGCCGTTATAATTTTCTTATCAACCGTTACATCCGGTCAGATTTTCATTATTCGCTTAACAGCTTCTCAATCCCTTTACGGAACTTCGCCCCTTCTTTCAGGTTGCGTAGTCCATACTTCACGAACGCCTGCATATAACCCATTTTTTTACCGCAGTCGTAGCTGTCACCAGTCATCATCATGGCATCAACGGACTGTTTTTTCGCCAGTTCGGCAATGGCATCAGTCAGCTGAATACGCCCCCATGCACCAGGCTGAGTGCGTTCAAGTTCCGGCCAAATATCGGCAGAAAGCACATAACGGCCCACGGCCATGATATCTGAGTCCAGCGTCTGCGGCTGATCCGGTTTTTCGATAAATTCGACGATGCGACTGACTTTACCTTCACGGTCCAGCGGCTCTTTGGTCTGGATGACCGAGTATTCAGAGAGGTCACCCGGCATACGTTTTGCCAGCACCTGGCTGCGGCCCGTTTCATTGAAACGTGCAATCATGGCAGCAAGGTTGTAACGCAGCGGGTCGGCACTGGCATCGTCGATCACAACGTCTGGCAGCACCACGACAAATGGATTGTCACCAATGGCAGGTCGTGCACATAAAATGGAGTGGCCTAAACCTAAAGGTTCGCCCTGACGCACGTTCATAATGGTCACGCCCGGTGGACAGATGGACTGCACTTCCGCAAGCAGTTGACGCTTCACGCGCTGCTCAAGGAGAGATTCTAATTCATATGAGGTGTCGAAGTGGTTTTCGACCGCGTTCTTGGACGCGTGAGTTACCAGGAGGATTTCTTTGATCCCTGCAGCCACAATCTCGTCAACAATGTACTGAATCATTGGCTTGTCGACGATCGGTAGCATCTCTTTGGGAATCGCCTTAGTGGCAGGCAACATATGCATCCCAAGACCCGCTACAGGAATAACTGCTTTTAAATTCGTCATTATTTCATCCACCTGTAAAATGGTTGCTGAATTATAGCTTGTTCGATTTTTTTCGCCAGCATCAATTACCCTGAATTGATTACTGAATTACTTGTGATGTTACGCCGCTTCGTTGTGGATTGCAGTAGCATTGTTCCTAAGTATGGCTCCATTTTTCCAGGAATGGTCGCAAATCTACTCCCTCCGTTCTGGCAATCTAAAGTTAATCTTTTCCACATTAACAATATGGTGATTAATCCTGTCGATATCGACGGAGCTTTGTCCTCTTTCATTCACCGCATGAACATTTGCAAGAGATAGCAGTGTTTCTTTTTTCGCCATAAAGACGCCGCGAACGTCTTTGCGCATGTCAAAGTTCATGCTCAATGCGGGTCCAACTGAGGATTCCTGCATCACCTTGATATTTCGCATAAAAAGATGTTGCGGTTTATTGTGTAGCTCAAGCGAGGCACGCTTCATCTCAATGTTAGTCAGCGCCACAAAGGAGACAGCATTCCCGGCGGAGATTTGAATGCCGCGCAATTTATAAGCAAGATGGGTGTTATCCAGTTGAATATTATTCACTCGGAAATTTTGCGGTATCGAGAGATATTTGCCTTTAATTACCCCATAGCCGATTAACATCCCGGCGCTATTAATCATTTCAATATTATCAATCACGAAATTGTCACAACCGTAAATAGCGACTGTGGCGTTATCAATACCTGCTTTCTTACTGAAATCCGGCGTGATATTGCGGGCTTTGATATTACGAATAACAAAATGTTTACCATTTTCAACATGGATCAACTGCCGACAATCCGATCCCGTGATATTCGCCACGACAAAGTTTTTCACTGCCTGGTCTTCCGGGTAGTTATTATCGTAGGTACTTCCCGCAAGGCCTATGCCGATACCCCAGTTGATTTTGCCGTTGGTACAGTTGATGCGCTCGATGACATGGTCAGATATCAAAATATCACGGTCGTTAATCGCCACGTTCCATTCAATGGCGTCGCCCTGTAAATCACTAAATTTACAGTTGGTGATGTTGGCACCGATAATCTGGTTATGAAATCCCTGGCGTAAGATGGCGTAATTAGCGTGGCTAACGGTCAGGTTATCGATGGAGAGGTTACGCATTACTCGTTTGTTTTTGCCGACGATATAAATCTGCGTTACCGGACCAAAGCCGCTCATCGTCAGCCCTTTGATGGTGCAGTCAGAGCCACGCACATCCAGGGTGATGTTATGCATACTGCCGCCCTCCTCCCCTGTCACCTGGCTGCCGTCCTGTAAGACAAATCGCCCTCTGCCATTGCCGCGCAGGCTTCCAAGGATGTGTAACGTTTTGCCGGGAGGAATGAAGATGCCGGTGTTGATATTGTCACAAACCAATCCGGCAGGCACGACGACCGTTCGCCCTTCGCTGAAGGCTTGTTTAAATGAGGCGATCCAGTCGTGTGGGTTGTAGTCGTTAATGTTAACGCTTTGTCGGGCGGGAAGTGCGCGAGCGAAAGGGGTATAGAGGAAGGCAAGCGCCGAGCTTGCCGTCAGGAAGGTGCGTCGGGAGAGTGTTTTAAATGGCATGCGTTCTCCTCTATAAAGCTTGCAGCAAGCTGGCGAGTTCTCGATTGATCACCTGCTGGTTAAAATCGTGTTCGACTTTTTCGCGAGCACGTTTGATAACCGGAGCCAGTTCGTCAGTGTCCAGTTGGCTAAACGCCGCCAGTCGTTGCGCCAGTGCGCGAGCATCGTTCTCAGGCACCAGCCAGCCGGATTTATCGGCCTCGACCAGCTCTGGTATTCCGCTATGCAGAGTAGAAACCACCGGAATGCCGACCGCCATCGCTTCCATCAGCGCCACCGGAATACCTTCCATATCACCGTCCGCGCCCGTTACCGATGGCAGGAGGAAGACATCCGCGTCGTCGAGCATCGCCTTCACTTCATGGCTCGGTTTAAAGCCCGGCATCTCCACCACATCTTCCAGTTGATATTGTTCGATGAGCGTGCGCAAGCGTCGTTCCCACGGGCCAATGCCGAGGATGCGATAGCGAAATGCCACGCCCTGCTCTTTCAACTGACGGCAGGCTTCAATCGCCACATGCAGGCCTTTTTTCTCGGTTAAGCGTGCGACGGAAATGATTTCCAGCGGCGTTGCAGGCGCTTTCACCGGACGCGGGCTAAAGCGCGTCATGTCCACACCCATACGCGATACGGCAATTTTTTCCCTCGGGCAGCCCATTTTTTGCAGCCTTCCGGCCCACAGATCGCTTATCGGTAGCATCAGATCGCCACGGCGAAACAGTTGCTGATATTCGGGAGTGTAATGGTTGAGCACTTCCCGACTGGAAATATCAATGCCGTGGAAAATAGTGGCAATTTTGCCGCGAATGACACCCAGTTCGCGTAGTTTTGCTGCGGTTACCCCCGCCGGGCCAAAATGAGCGATGAACACATCGGCGCGAAACGGTGTTGCGACCTGGCCGCAAATGGCAGACAAAATCAGGTTCCGCGACTCGGCACCATAGCGTTTGAGGTTGAGCGCCTGCCAGGTATTTTTACGATGAATGCCGCGTAACGTCTGGCTGGCGCGGTGGCGCAGCTTCGCCACTTTGCCCGTAGGTTCGTCCTGTAACCAGCGGGTTCTGGCGGCAAGGTTGTATTTCGTCCATGCCGCGTGGGTGTTTTGTGTGTCGCCTTTTTGCAGCGCGACAATCTCCACCTCAAATCCCATATCAATAAACGCGGTAATTTGATTGAGGACGAAGGTTTCCGAAGACAGCGGGAATTTCAGTAAAAAGAAGCCGACCTTCATTTCACCTCCCCGATGCGCTCAAGCACAGACTGTACCATCTGCATTCCTGTCTGACGCTCACGACTGACAGCTTCGTTAAGTCGTGCGTTCAGCGCCGGAAGCTGGCCTAAGGTATCCGCAACCATCGCTTGCAGGCTGCCGTCCAGTAAATGACGGATATCAATTGCCATCTCTGGCAGTCCCAACTGTTGCATGATCCCAGCGGATTTATGTTCATAGTTGATGGCAATCGCCGGAGTGGAGAAATTCATCGAGATAATGGCAGAGTGCAGGCGCGTACCGACGGTGAGTTCACAGGCACCGAGAATTTTGCCCATTTCCAGATCGTTGAGTTCATCCATCACCACGTGGTAACGGGCAGGATCGCTGATGTGCTGGCGAAGATTGAGCGCCACCATGCGGTCGTCTTTGTTATAGCTGTCGATGCCCGTACAGGTGGAGAGCGCAATGACCTGATACCCTTCATCGAGAATGCGATTGACCACCCCGGCAAAGGCTTTTTCATACACTTGCTGAGTGGTGCCGAGACGTTTGTCGAACGGTGCCAGTTCGCGCAGGGTAATTGCTACCGTTTTCTGTTGTGCGGCAACGTCCAGCCAGTGTTGAACGGCATAGCTGGCGGTGAAATCTTTGGTGTGGTGATCGACCAGCCACGCGGTATCAACGCCATGTTCAACTTTTGCGGTAGTAATATTGCTACGTTTCATCAAATCAAGGCTGACCGATTCGCGCAGGATCAGCGCGTCACAGTGACCAAAAACGTAGTTCGCCAGTTGGTTAAATTGCTCATCCTGGAAGGGGCCGACGCTGTGACCAATCATAAACAGCGGCTTTTTCGCCATAAACGTGCAAAGCGCATGTTCAAACTGCGGCACGCCGTAGAGATCGACAAAAAACGATCCGCCGACCTGAATAATGGCGTCGTAACCTGAGAGCATGCGCACGAAGTCGGTGAATCCCTGGGCGATGGCGATATTACGCAGCTTGCCAGTGTCGGTGACGCGTGAGAGCAATACCTGGTGTTGATAGCGGCGACGGAGGACTTTTTTAACGCGCCCGACAACGCCCGCCGCGCTGTTGTGTTGTTTCATTTGCAGGAACAGCGGATCGCCCATTACCGGGCGGTTGAGCAGCCAGGAAGAACTGACCGGATAGCGGCTCATCACGTCCACTTCGGCTTGTGGATTGAGGATGTTGATGGCATCAAGTAAGCCGCGCAAGATGGCACTGTCGCCACGATTGCCGCAAGTGTGGTTGCCCAGAATAAGTAATTTCATTTTTTCCTCATAAATTTGATGCCAGGTGAGGCTGTGTTTGTTGTGTTCGTTGCCGCTTTTTGCCTGATGCGACGCTGACGCGTCTTATCAGGCCTACAGGTCCCGAGCACAGAACCGTAGGATGGATAAGGCGTTTTACGCCGCATCCGGCAACCGTTGTCGGAACCGAAAACAACAACTCACCCCGCCCGTAAAAGCATTTTCATTTTTTCGCTGCGACAAAACTGGCGCTTCACTTCCACCACCAGCGGATGGCGCGACAGCACAATCATCACCACAAACGCCAGCACGCCCGCGGCTATTTGCACCGCCAGCAGCATCCCCAGCGCCAGTTGCCCTTTCAGCACAATGCCCAGCGCATAACTGACCACCAGCGTCGGCAGCGAGAGATAAAACGGCAGCCATAAACTCAGGATGTACTGGCGATAACTGGAACCAAGAACCGGTTTAATCATCACGAAGTAACTCAGAATGGTGTTGATAATCTGCACCAGCAGGAAACCGAGCGTGACGCCGATTGCGCCCGCCATCTGCCCACCAATAACAATCGCCGGAATAAACAGAAATGTTTTGAATACGTTGAATTTAAAGCTGATATCGACCCGCGCTTTCGCCATCAGCAGCGAACCAATCGGGTTACCTACGGAGCGCAGCAGACCCACCACACACAGCAATTGCAGCACCGGAATAATGCTGTTCCACTTCTCACCAAAGACCAGCGGTACAAAGTTATTCGACACCACCATCAGCCCCAGCAGAGCCGGAAAGTTGATAATCCCCACTACCGACAGCAGCTTGTAGAAGTTAACGCGCAGCTTTTCGGTGTCGTCCTGAATTTTGGCGAATGCCGGAAACAACACGCGGGTGATGATTGGGTTCAGCTTCATCGGTGGCACAACGGCCACGTTGTACGCCAGGTTGTATCCCCCTGCCACGCCCGCGCCGAGAATACGCGCCAGCACCAGCGTTGAAAGGTTGGTGTTGAGATAGTTGATGATGCTGTCCGCCGTCAGCCAGGCACCAAAACGTAAGTTTGGTGCCACCGACGCCAGCGAGAAATGCAGACCGGGGCGATAAATTTTGCGACCAAAGTAGCCAAACAGCAGCGTTCTCACCGCACTATTGACCAGATAACCGAAGATCGCGGTCATCGCCAGCGGCCAGAAATGGGCGCTAACCACCGTAAAAGTGAAGCCCGCCAGCACCGCGCTGGTTTCGATCATGCCGATTTTGTTGAACTCCAGCTCCTTCTGCATCAACGCACGAAATTGTTGCCCGTGGGGGATCACCACAAACGCCAGCGACAATGTTTTAATCAACGGTGCCAGGTCCGGGTTATTCAGCACGTCACCAATGGCATCACTCAACAAAAACACCGCCACGCACACCACAAGCCCCAGCCCGACGTTCAGCCAGTACAGCGTGGTGAGTTCAAGGTGGCTGATTTCTTTTCGCTGAATAATCGAGTTAGCGATACCGAAGTCAGAAAGCGTATCTGCCAGCGCGATGATCACCAGCGACACGGTAAGCAAACCGAACTGGTGGTTGTCGATAATCCGCGCCAGCACGGTCATCTGCACCAGCCCGAGGCCGATGATGATCACCGTGGCAATCGCCGACCACTTCGCGCCGCTGATGGTTTTTTCACGTAAGCTCATATCAATATGCCGCTTTGTTAACGAAGCCTTTGAATACCGTCAGGAAAACGATTTTGATATCGAGCCAGACGCTCCATTCGCGGATGTACTCAAGGTCGAAC
>OHWG01000131.1_pt1 | contig 47115 bp, 55 predicted proteins | sample 1579621 | NCBI WGS metagenome assembly OHWG01 (sample SAMEA3882544, study PRJEB24775) | human gut metagenome | biome: human-associated habitat; feature: intestine environment; material: feces | place: Netherlands | collected 2009/2010
TGGACTATTTTTTATTCGATTTTTCAGGTGTGCAATTTCATTATACAATGAGCCAATATAAAAAATACTGAAGGAGGGAAAAGCATGGATAAGTATATAATTATGAATAAAAATATTCCTTTGGTTAAGACAACGATGTCCGCTGCAGGCTATATAACCGAAGTCCTGCAGATATACAATCCAGAAGCCTTTCCTGTAGGTATTTTTACTGATGATTTTAATAAGCTCGCAGACAAATTAAATCAGTGGTGGCGTAGCCGTATTATTCCTGCAAGTCGCGACGGATTGCGCTATATCCTGCATTTGTATGATGTCGAATCTCCAGCGGTTTTAAGCAAGCGCAGCTTGGGGTTGAGCCTGTCTGATCAATATTGGCTGAAGCCTGTCGACAGTGAGCTTACATGGCAGGAGGTAAACTTTTTCACCAACGATTTTTCCAAGGAGTTAGGGGAAGCGTTTTTCCAAAAGGAATCCTCTAGGCCTGCAATAAATCCGTTCACGCCGGATGCTTCAAGCAATGGCTGGTTAAAGAAAAAGTGGGTGAAAATCAACGGCGTTACGTATCTTGCCAAAGCAGGTTCAGTGCCGCTATTGCAACAACCATATAATGAAATTGCTGCCGCTAATGTAGCGGAGGCTCTGACGATTAAGCATGTTCCCTATGAGCTGATTATAGAGGATAATCGTCCGCTGTGCCTGTGTCCTAATTTTATTACTACGGAAACAGAATTTGTTCCTGCGTATTTTGTTAAGGATATTCTTCCCAAGTCGAATAACGATTCTGTTTACGGACACTTCCTCAGATGCTGTGACTATTTGCAAATACCTGATGTTGCAGGCTATTTACAGCAGATGCTGTGCCTGGATTACCTGATTGAGAACAGCGACAGGCATTATGGTAATTTCGGTTTTATCCGTGATGTTAATTCTTTGAAGTTCCTAGGTCCTGCACCGTTGTTTGATAATGGTACAAGCCTGTGGTGCGAATCATTAAATAGCGAAATAGGAACAGAATTACCTGCTATGCCATTTAAAGATACGCAGAAAAAGCAGCTTGCCTTAGTTAAAGAGTGCCTTATTGATATCAATGGAATTGATGCTTGCGCTGAGATAGTACGGAATACCTTGTTGACAAGTCCGTATCTGGATAAAGAGCGCGTTACGCGTATCAGCGAAGCAGTTGGTAACCGTGCGCGTGGCCTGAAAAATTATTTGAGTAAGCTAAACTGAAAGTGAGCATCAAAAAACCGCTAAAGCCTTCAGAAAGCCTTAGCGGTACTTTTCTTTTTGGAGCGTCCGAGAAGAATCAAACCTCCGCACACGGTTCCGGAGAAATAGCATGCTTGTATTGTAACGATATTCAAAGTTATAAACTACTTGTCTTTAGTTGTTGGATATAGTATAATAAACATAGAAAAAGTGCTACCGATAGACGGTTGCCCTTAGAAAATGTTAGTTAAAAATAACCGCTCGTTTTCCTAGGACGGGGCGGTTATTTTTTTGCGTTTTTACCGAGTTCATAGCCAAATTTGACACAAGCCAAACCGAAGCCTAATAATGCGAGGACTTCAAGAATATTCATCGGCGCCACCCTCTTTCTTGTAGATTTCCATAAGGATATGGATTCTTGCAATAGGAGAGCCGCAAAGCCCTCCGAGGAGAGCAACCGCCTACCGCTGTGGTAGCACTAATTAATTTTAACATACGTTTGCAGAAAAGTGAATATAGGGGAATATAAAACCGGTCGATAATATTAGTGCATATCGATAATATCAGTGCATAAAAAATCCCTTCCCAAACAAATGGAAAGGGTAATTTTTCTTTTTGGTGCGCCTGAGAGGAATCGAACCTCCGCACACGGTTCCGGAGACCATTGCTCTATCCACTGAGCTACAGGCGCAAAAACTACAATGGAATTATACCACAGATGTGAAACTTATGCAAAGAAAAGCCTTCTTTTTTGTCTTGTGCGCTCTTATATGTTACAATAATATTATTAATTTAATAAGCATGTATTACCTTGGACATGCGCTGTGAATAGAGGTTGCTTATGAAAGAAAGAAATCCGTATTGTCTGCTGGCCTTTGCAATTGTGCTTATCTGGGCGCTGTGGAATTACAATGTCAGCCTAAAACTGCTGGCTGGTATATATGATGTTTTGTTGCCGTTTGTCATTGGCGGTTGCATGGCTTTTATTGTCAATGTGCTGATGAAAAAACTGGAGCAATATTGGCGCATAATTTTTAAGCAGAGCGTGGTATCACGCTTCGAACGTCCTGTGTGCCTGCTTTTGAGCCTTGCAATCATTATCGGCTTTTTGGCCTTCTTTGTGCTGACGATTGTGCCCGAGCTGCATGCCAGCATGAAAATGCTCGTCAAGATGCTGCCGCCGGCGTTGGCTAAGCTGAATATTTATCTGCAGCAGAAGGCGCAGGAGCTTTCCTTCTCGGCAGACGAGCTGGCTGTGGTACAGGCGCAGGCTAAAGATGTTTATCAGACGATGCTCAATTATCTGCAGAACAATAAGCGTCTTTTGCTGGAGCAGACGTTTTTGGCAACAGCCTCCGTTCTGGAGGTGCTTACAAGCTGTGTTATCGGTTTTGTCGTAGCAATCTATTGTCTGTTGGAAAAGCATCGTCTTGTGCGCAATTTTAAATGCGTAATTTTTGCCTTCTGCTCGAAGGAGCGTGCTGCTTATATCCTGCATGTTTTGCAGACGGCGGAGCAGATTTTTCGTGGCTTTGTAGGCGGACAGCTGGTAGTGGCGCTGCTTTTGGGCGTGATGTATTTCGTCGGTATGACGCTTTGCGGCTTCCCCTATGCGACGGTCATTTCGCTGCTGGTGGCTGTGCTGAGCCTGATACCGATTCTCGGTACCTTAATCAGTGCTCTTATCGGTTGCTTTTTAATACTGGTGGCCGCGCCGGAAAAAATCTGGTATTTTATCATATTATACATTGTGCTGCAGCGCATCGAAGCTGATTTGCTTTATCCTAAGATTGTGGGTAAGGCTGTAGGTCTTTCGGAGCTGTGGGTGTTGGCAGCGGTGACGATTGGAGCAAGCATTGGCGGTGTTGCCGGTATGATTGTCTGCGTACCGCTGTTTTCTGTACTGTATGCTTTGTTGGCTGAAAAGGTTAAGCGCCTGCTGGCAGAGAAAAATTTATCTAATTTATAAGATTTGTTAGGCACTTGGCGCTAAAAGTGCTATAATAATAAATTGATTGTAAGCCTGTTATCTGCAGGAAGCCTTGAATATGAAAAGGAGATTTTATGATTACAATACGAGATAAGGTGCGTTTTGTTGAAACTGATATGATGGGTGTTGTGCATCATGCCAATTATCTGCGCTGGTTTGAAATGGGACGTGTAGCATATCTGCGTGCCTGCGGTATTTCCCTGGGCGAGCTGATGGCTGACGGCGTTATTTTCCCGATTACCGAGGTACGCGCCAAGTATAAAAATTCCTGTACCTTTGATGATGATTTTGAAGTGCAGGTAAAAATGAGTGCCTTTAATAAAGCAAAAATGGAATTTGATTATACTGTTATCCGCCTGCGCGACGGCGCTGTGGCGGTGGAAGGCCATACGCGCAATGTGTTTACCGATAATGAAGGCCACATTGTTCGTCTGAAGCCTGAATGGTATGATAAAATTCAGAAGGTATATGCAGCGGATAAGGCTGCGGAGGAGATGTGAGAGTATGGAAAAATATAAGATTGTTCCTGTGCCGACAAGAATTTTGACTCATCACGATAATATCTGTGATGCTATTCTGGAATATGCCAAGGATAAAATCGGCCCTAATGATGTTGTCTGCACTGCCGAAAGCGTAGTAGCAATTACCCAGGGCAGAGCAATGCGCTGCGAGGAGTTCCATCCGGGACCACTGGCCAAGGTGCTGTCGCATTTATTCCCTGCTAAGGGCAGCATCAGCAGCTGGTACAGCATGCAGTCCCTGATTGACGCAGAAGGCGGTGCGCGTGTTCTGTGGGCAGTAATCTGCGGCTTTGCGGCTAAATGCGTAGGCGTAAGCGGTACCTTCTACCGTATGGCAGGCAAACAGGCTCGCCTGATTGATGACGTTACCGGCACAATGCCTCCGTATGACAAGCATATTGTTTATGGTCCGGCAGAACCGGAAAAGGTTGCCGAAGCTATTACCAAGGCTTGCGGCTGCTATGGCGCTGCTATTGCCGATGTTAACGATTTGAAGCGCTCTGCAGTGCTTGGCTGGTCTAAGGGCGTTGATCCGGATAAGGTTGCGGAAATCCTCATTGATAATCCTTTTGGCAACGGCAGTGAAAAAACACCAATCTGCATTATCAAGGATTATCATAAGGCGTAAGGGGGAAGCAAGATGCTGATGACGATTGTGGGAGTCCTTGTAGGACTGTTGATTTTAGGCGTTATAATTGTAGGTATATATATTTCTATTCAGGGTGATGCTGTAATGCGTCTGCTGGTAAAGCAGCGCAGCAAGGCTGTTTTGGACAAGGTATATGCCGACAGAATTGATTTTTCCTTAGAGGTACCTTTTGATAACGTAGGCAAGCAGGAAGGTACTATTCTGGATGCTTATATGCGTATTTATCTGCCTCAGGAGCAGTATAGTGATGTGCTGCTGCGTGGCAAGGTTAACCGTGAGGGCTATTTGCGCGAGGATGATTATTTTGAAGCAATGCTGGTTCCTGCAGGTACCGGCGAAAAATTTGTCCTGCGCTTTGAGGCTTATGCCAAAAACGGCAAGAGCTTAGAGGAAGCAATGGAAAATATTCCTGATGTAGATGTTGCTTTGTTTGCAGATTGCCGCGGCCGCCGTGAGCTTTACACCGTAAAGGAATACTTTACTCTGACTGCGGATGAAATGCGTGCATTGGTAAAATAAACTGATGCGTTTATGTATTACTTTTAAAACTATATAAATAGTAATTTATAACGGATGCTTCTCTGATTTGGGAGAGGCATCCGTTTTTGTATGCGGTGAAGGTTACTGAAGGTAATCTGCAAAAAAAATTCAAAAAATGCAGTTTTTTGCTCAAAAATGATTGATTTTGCGTGAAAATGGTTATATAATATCTGCAAGAGGAGAGATGCTCATGTTAACGCAAGAAAGATTTGAAGAAATCACTCGCATTGTCACGCGTGACGGTGCGGCGACAGTACCGGAGCTGGCAAGGCTTTTGGAAACCTCTGAGTCCACTATCCGCCGAGATTTGGTACAGCTGGACAGCTTGGGCAAGGTACGCAAGGTGCATGGCGGTGCAACTGCTGTGCGCGAAGCGGAGCCTGTGCAGGAGCGCAACATGCAGGAAAAATACAGTCGTAATATTGAAGACAAGCGCACGATTGCTGCGTATGCGGCAACGCTGGTGCGTCCCAACGATTTTATTTTTCTTGATGCAGGCTCGACAACCGAGCAGCTGGCAACCTATCTGACGGAAAAGGATGCTGTTTATGTAACGAACGGTATTACGCTGGCACAGAAGCTGGCGCAGCGCGGTCTGAAAACGCTGCTTATAGCAGGGCGCGTGAAGGCAACAACTGATGCGGTAATCGGCACGGAGGCAGTAGCTTCCCTGCAGCATTACAATTTCAGCAAGGGCTTTTTCGGAACGAACGGCATTACTGTGGAAGAGGGCTTCACAACTCCTGATATCGAGGAGGCCATGAATAAGCGCGTGGCGATGGAGCATTGTCATAAATGCTATGTGCTTGCAGATGCCAGCAAGTTTGAGGCACTGTCGAGCGTGTCCTTCGCCCCGTTGTCCAAGGGCGTGATTATTACGGCTGCGCAGGAGGCTCTGAATGTTAACTCCTATAAGCAGCATACGGAGGTGATTGTGCTTTGATTTACACTGTAACCTTTAACCCTTCACTTGATTATGTGGTAAAGGTTGATGATTTTGCGGTAGGTGAGATTAACCGCACCCAAGTAGAAAATATATATCCGGGTGGTAAAGGAATCAATGTTTCGCTGGTGCTGCAAAATCTGGGGCTGCAATCGGTAGCCTTGGGCTTCACGGCCGGTTTCAGCGGTACAGAAATAGAACGCCTGCTCCAGAAAGCAGGCTGCCGTTGCGATTTTATTCGGGCCGGTCAAGGCTACTCGCGCATTAATACGAAGATTATTTCGGACTCGGAAACGGCGCTTAATGGTCAGGGACCGCAGCTGAGCAAGGAGGAGCTGCACAAGCTTTTTGCTAAGCTGCATGGACTGACGCAGGATGATATTTTAGTGCTGGCAGGAAGCATACCAGCTTCACTGCCGGATGATATTTATGAGCAGATTCTGGAGCTGCTGCAGCCTGCTTGCACACGGGTTGTGGTAGATGCTACTGGCGATTTGCTGCTCAAGGTGCTGAAATATAAGCCGTTTTTAATCAAACCAAACCATGAGGAATTAGGAGAGTTCTTTGGCCGGGGACCGTTGCTGAATGAGGAGGATATTCTTGATGCTGCGCTGAAGCTGCAGCAGCAGGGAGCACGTAATGTGCTGGTTTCGCGTGGAGCGGACGGTGCTGTACTGTTGGACGAAAATGGCAGGCAGCACATGATGGCTTCACCGAAGGGGAAACTTGTAAACTCTGTTGGTGCCGGTGACAGCATGGTAGCAGGATTTTTAGCAGGCTATCTCAAAACGCAGGATTATGAGGAAGCGCTGCACCTAGGCGTAGCCGCAGGCAGCGCAAGCGCGTTTAAGGATTGGCTGGCAACACGTGAGGATATTGATAAAATTATTTTACAGGGCGTGACTAATAAATAAAAAAGAGAAGGGGCAAAAAATAAGATGAAAATAGTTGATTTGCTGAAGGTAGAAAGCATTGACCTTAAAGCGCAGCCTAAGGATAAGGCAGCAGCGCTGGAGCATTTGATTACGCTGATGGAGAGAGGCGGTAATCTGCTTGATAAGGATGAATACAGAGCCTGCGTGCTGCGCCGTGAGGAGGAGGGCAGCACTGGTATCGGTGAAGGCATTGCCATTCCGCATGCCAAGACAAGTGCTGTAAAGGCACCGGGACTGGCAGCTATGCTGGTAAAGGACGGCGTTGACTTCGACAGTCTTGACGGAGAGCCTGCGAAGCTGTTCTTCCTGATTGCTGCACCTGATACGAAGGATAATGTGCATCTTGATGTGCTGAGCCATCTGAGCATGCTGCTGATGAACGATGATTTCCGCAGCGAGTTGCTGAATGCCGGTAGCGCCAAGGACTTTTTGGCAGTTATAGACAAATACGAAAACGAAAAATTTGAAGACGAGGAAGCAGAAGCACCGGCAGCAGAGCCTGCGCAGCAGCGCAAGGTGCTGGCTGTTACTGCCTGCCCGACAGGTATTGCACATACTTATATGGCAGCAGAGGCTTTGCAGGAGATGGCCGGTAAGATGGGCGTTGCAATGAAGGTTGAAACCAATGGCAGCGGTGGCGTAAAAAATAAGCTGACGGCGGCAGAGATAGAAGAAGCCGAAGGCATTATCGTGGCTGCAGACAAGAACGTGCCTGTGGAGCGCTTTGCAGGTAAGCCGGTTATCTTCGTCAAGGTTGCTGACGGTATCAACAAGCCGAAGGAGCTTATCGAGGAGATTCTGAGCGGTAATGTTCCTGCTTACGCAGGCAAGGGCGGCAGCGAGGCGACAAGTGACGTGGCAGATGCTGAGGAAAGTCTGGGGAGACAAATTTATAAGCATCTGATGAATGGCGTTTCGCACATGTTGCCGTTTGTAATCGGCGGTGGTATTCTTATCGCGCTGGCATTTATGTTCGATATGGAATTTGCCGGCACGGCTAAGTTTGGCAGCGGCACGCCGCTAGCAGCCTTCTTCAAGAATATCGGCGGTTTGGCGTTCAGCATGATGATGCCGATTTTGGCAGGCTATATCGCAATGAGTATCGGCGAACGTCCGGCACTGATGCTTGGTATCGTGGGCGGCTTTTTGGCAGCCTCCGGCGGCAGCGGCTTCTTCGGCGCGCTGTTTGCAGGCTTCATTGGCGGTTATCTGATCCTGGCACTGCGCAAGGTGTTCAGTGTACTGCCTGACAGCTTGGAAGGTCTGAAGCCGATTCTGCTGTATCCTGTTATCGGCCTGCTGCTTATGGGCATCTTGATGACCTACGTTATCAACCCGCCAACTGCAGCCTTCAACCAATGGCTGGCAGGTGCGCTGGCAAGCATGAGCACAACCAGTAAGGTACTGATGGGCTTTGTATTGGGAGCTATGATGTCCATCGATTTCGGCGGTCCTCTGAACAAGGCAGCTTATGTATTCGGTACTGCTTCCTTGGCAGCTGCTGACGGCAGCGCTGTAAGCAGTGAGATTATGGCTTCTGTTATGATTGGCGGTATGGTACCGCCGCTGGCGATTGCACTGTGTACTATGCTGTTTAAGAGTAAATTTACTTCTAAGGAGCGTCAGTCCGGTGTGACCAACTTTATCATGGGCCTGTCTTTTATTACCGAAGGCGCTATTCCCTTTGCGGCAAGTGACCCGCTGCGTGTAATTCCGACCTGCGCTTTGGGCAGCGGTGTAGCCGGTGCTTTGTCCATGGCCTTTGGCTGCAGCGTTCCGGCACCGCATGGCGGTGTATTTGTTTTCGGCGTAGTGCAGAACTGGCCGATGTATTTTGCAGCTCTGGCAGCAGGCAGTGTGCTGGCAGCTGTGCTTATGGGGTTTGTTAAAAAGAACGTGAACGAATAACAGATAGAGAAAAAAGATAAAAACAAAAATAGGATTTTAAGGATTTAGCGGCAGAATATTGTTATTAGCGAAACGGAGGAAATAAAAAATGAAACAATTTACTTATGTTATTACTGATGAAGCAGGCATCCATGCACGTCCGGCAGGACTGCTCGTTAAAGAGGCTGCCAAATTTGCCAGCAGTACCACCATTGCCAAAGGTGCTAAAAAAGGTGATTTGAAGCGTATCTTCGGCGTTATGGCCCTGGGCGTTAAAAAGGGTGAAGAGATTACTGTTACCTGCGAGGGTGCGGATGAAGATGCAGCGGCAGCAGCTTTAGAGGCTTTCTTCCAAGCTAACCTGTAAGTTCGCAGTAAGAGAGATTTTTCGCGAGGTGATAAGATGCTTTCATTAAAGGGTAAGGGCGTTTGCGGAGGCGTAACGCTGGGAACCTTAGCTGTACTGCGCCGTAATACAGTAGCAGTTAAACGCTGTAAGGTGCAGAATGCCGAGGCTGAGGTTGCACGCTTTCAGACAGCGCGTCAGGAAGCTATAGATAAGCTGGCAGAGCTTTATGAAAAGGCTGTTGCAGATGTAGGCAAGGATAATGCCGCTATTTTTGAAATCCATCAGATGATGCTGGAGGATCTTGATTATATTGAGTCCGTTGAAGGCATTATCCGCACACAGCAGGTTAATGCGGAATATGCAGTGCAGACTACCGCAGCTAATTTTGCAGAAATTTTTTCTTCGATGGAAGATGATTATATGCGTGCGCGTGCTGCAGACGTTAAGGATATTTCCAACAAGGTGCTTGGCTGCCTGGGTGATGCAGGCAGCAGCTGGGAAAGCGGCAGCGGCTGTTACATTCTGGCAGCGGATGACCTGGCACCCAGCGAAACCGTGCAGCTTGATAAATCACGTGTGCAGGGCTTCGTGACGGCAGCAGGCAGTGTAAATTCGCATACGGCAATTCTGGCGCGCACGATTGGCATTCCTGCGGTTGTCAACACCGGCAGCGGCATCGGTGAGGAATATGACGGCAAGCTGGTAGCGGTTGATGGCTATACCGGTGAGGTTTTCGTTGATCCTGATGAGGCAACGCTGGAACGCATCAAGGCAAAGATGGAGCAGGATGCACAGCATAAAAAGCTGTTGGAGGAGCTCAAGGGTAAAAAGAGCATTACCGGCGGTGGCCAGCAGGTGCATGTTTATGCCAATATCGGCGGCACTGGTGACCTGGCCAGCGTGCTGGCGAACGATGCCGAGGGCATCGGCCTTTTCCGCAGTGAATTTATTTACCTGGAAAGCAAGGATTATCCGACAGAGGAGCAGCAGTTTGAAAAGTATAAGCTGGCAGCGGAAGCAATGGCCGGCAAGCGTGTTATTATCCGTACGCTTGATATCGGCGCTGATAAGCAGGCTGATTACTTCGAGCTGCCGCAGGAGGAAAATCCGGCGCTGGGTTATCGCGCAATCCGTATCTGTCTGGAAAGACCGGAGCTGTTTGCTACTCAGCTGCGTGCTATCTGCCGCGCTTCTGCTTATGGCAAGCTGGCAGTGATGTTCCCGATGATTATCAGCGTAGAAGAGGTGCGCAAGGCGCGTAAAATTTTGCGCGAGGTGCAGGCGGAGCTTAAATATGCAGGCGTACCCTTTGACTCGAAGATGGAAGTAGGCATTATGATTGAAACGCCGGCGGCAGCGCTGATTAGTGCAGAGCTGGCGAAAGAGGTTGATTTCTTCAGCATCGGTACAAACGATTTAAGTCAGTACACATTGGCGATAGACCGCCAGAACCAGCGGTTAGAGCCGTTCTTTGATGCACATCATCCTGCAATTCTGCGTCTGATTGAAATGACGGTGCAGGGAGCGCATGCAGCAGGCATCTGGTGCGGCGTCTGTGGCGAGCTGGGCGCTGATTTGAGCCTGACGAAGGAATTTGTACGCATGGGCATGGACGAGCTTTCCGTAAGCCCGGCAAGCATTCTGCCGCTGCGCAAAAAAATCCGCAGCCTGTAATTTTTACTTATACTCAATTTTATATATAACGCATGAAAATACCCCTGATAATGCGCAAGCAGTATCAGGGGCAGCTTTCGGCGTCAATGCTTTATATTCTTTTGTGCAGAACCGGTTTTATGGCTGGTTCTTTTTTCTTAGAAAAGATTATTTTAATCAGAAAAACAAAAAAAACACCGCAATTTCTTGCGATGTCAGTTTCAAAATGGTGAACCTATCAAGAGTTCCTGCGAACATTAAGTTCAAAATATATGCAACGCATTTTGATGCGATTTTTGCGTTTTATAAAAAGAAAAACAAGAAAAAATCAATTTAATTGTTTAACGAGAGAATAAGCCAGACAGGTAGAGAGAAATATATATAAATTTCTTTGCCGTTTGGCTTTTTCAATTTTACTTTTTTCCTCTTTGGCGTACAGTTCGAAGGATGCATTCGCATTCTTCAATAATAGCTCCGTCGTCTTCGATTTGGCTTGCCAGGTCTCCAGCTCTTTGTGCAGCAGATTTAACTTCATCTGCTGCTTTTTCAATTCCTCGTTGTAGGTCTTGTTGTGATTTTTGAGCGTCGCCAAGTTCAGCTCTAATTGTGTTAGCTCGGTCTCGCTGATCTGGTACATCTTCTGGGGGACGGCTTCTGCATATCCAGAGTAGGGCGCCGAAAAACAGCACCAAAAAAATAACCATACAAGCAAGCCTTTTGTTTTGATTGTCATTCATGGATTCCTCCAATCAGAAGCAATAATTTCCGTCAAACTCACAACCGTTGATTAAAAAGCGGTCAGTGTATTGCCACATCTTAGCGTTAGGCCAATCGCAGCTGCCGCCCCATTGCGCGCACCAATATGGCACATAGTCGGCCAATTGTTTCGTGGCGATTTTATTTTCCAGCCAGTCAAGAGATGCGTAGATGCCGCAGCTGTAGCCTGCCGCGTTAAGAGCTGAGACGAAGGCAGAGCACATAGCTGTCAGCTCTGCCGTGCTCGGCATTCCGTGGTGTTGCTTATAGCCATCTGCGTCCTCCATATCATACCAAACGCCCATGTGGAGCTTTTCCGGAGTCAAGCCGCAGTCAATCAATGTTTGGATAACAAATTCAGCTTCCTTACGAGCGCTTCTGGTGTTGAGAGCGTAGCTGTAAAAGTATACGCCGATTTTGAGGCCGTGCAGCAGAGCATTGTTAACATTTCTGTATAATTCGCCATCAAGATGTCCGTTGCCATAACCGATACGGATAATAGCGAATTGTACACCGCTGTGAGCTACTTCCTGCCAATTTACACGACCGTTATTTTCCGATACGTCAATTCCTCTTAGCATATTTATACCTTCTTTCTTTTGATAACATCAACTAATCCTTGTACAGCCTCAACGCCAGCAGCGTTGAGGTTTTCTACTATACTTAGTAATTCCGTTGCCGTTAAGTAACCAATAATGGTTCCTACTGCCCATGTTGGTTTATACAGCTCAACCATAATCAGATCTGCACTGGCAGCTGCCATGACGCACAAAAGATAGACGCAAATTTTACCTAAAAATCTGTGCTTCATTACTTCGGAGGAAATCAATCCTTTGCTGCGAGCTACTTTTATACCGATAAGCGATTGCAGCACAGTAGGATTTTGTCCTTGGCTTATGAGATAGTCATGGGCGATAGCAATCCACTTAGTTAAACAGTCCAAAAACACAAGAACGCTGAATGCGTAAAAAAGAATAGCATGTTTGTGTAACAATAGAGCTAAGATTGCTGCTAATGTTACCTTATAGCTCCAGCCATAATAAAGAGTTTGTGCTGCAGCTAGTGCTGAGTCAGTAAAGAGTCGGTAGTTCATAAATACCCTCCTAATTTATAGAAATAGTGTCGATTTCGTCTTTGTTTTGTGCAGCTTCAACCTGCGCCTTGGCGGCTCTATACGCTGTGTGCAAAGCATTACTACGCACAGCAACAGCGGCGATAATCATACGCAGGTCCTGAGCCGTAACCACCGCATCCTCATTGTTTGCCGTGGTCCAGCTAATTTTAGCGCCATCGCCCCGCACATCGAGCGCAATAATTGCAGCGGCGATCCGGTCGCGCGCCTGACTGTCGTAATCGTAGAGATAACCTCCATATTCTACCGGCTCAACCTCTGCAGCATCACGCTGGAGCTTCAGCTCCATGATTTTGTGGGCGCGGATATTTTCAATCGGCTCTTCCTCTTCCGCCACAACAACACCCAGCTGCTCTAATTCAGTATCAGATATTGTGCGTGGGATAAATGTGCCGTCATGCGCCAGCGCCTCTGCCAAATCGTACAAGTTATCGTAGCTGTTAGCCTTGTATGTATACGTTTTTATTATTTACTCCTTGCTTAGTTAAAGATTATTTCGACTTTAAATTTTTTGCCGACATTGGCGGCAGTAAACATGCTAGAGATATTGGAAGGTACACGTTGCACATAGGTGTAGAATCCTGTTAAGCTACCTTGATATGATATCTTGCCGACTGCCAAATTAACCGTTACATCTGTCTCCATAGGTGTGATATTAAGGCTGATATTGCGACTGCCACTCGTGACTCCATCTTCCTTAAAAGCGATGTCGAGCCAGCCCCCATAATAAGACAATATAACAAGAGTAACGGCTCTGCCATCATGTACAACGCTACCTGTAACCTCGCCATAAATTCCGTTATTACGACTGTAACCATATTGACCGCTGTGCCGGCCCATTGTCATCACAAACATATTGGCAGGCTCATCGCCCCCGCCGCTGCCAGCAGATCTTTTAACAAACATCATGCGATTAAGTCCCATAGCATGCACCTCATGTCAGCTTATTAGCCTGTACGATGCTGGTCAGGCTGCCGTAGCTGTCCTTGGTCATAAGGATGTTGAGCAGCAGACCTGCGCTGGTGATAGCCACATCCGATGCCTCGCCGATATACTTAACCGTGCCGCCGTTGGTGATGGACAACGCATAATCACCGCCGGCAGTGATGTAGGCAGTAAACACTGTTGACTGATTACTGCCTAACAGTGCTGATAACGTCGCAAGGTTAAGAGTAAACGCTCCTGTTGCATAATAGGATGCTGCTGACGTAGATGGGCTGACGGATGATGTACTGCTATTAGGCGTAGTATACTGCTCATATCCAAGAGTTGCCAAATTAAACGTCTGCTGCGCTCGCCACACGTTTTGTCCAGATGTTTTAACATAGCCATCCAAAGACTGATGCTGCGTCAAATAACCACTGTCATTTGTCAGCTGAGATACTTTAGTTGGAATAGCAGCACGCACAGAGGTGAATTCTTGCTGTACAACTCTGTTCTGCACAGGATTGGTACTGGTCGATGATAACACAGAGTCAACGGTGATATTTGTACCAGTTCCACCGCCGCTAACAGTGATAGTTACATTGCCGTCACTATCTGGTGCAATGTTATTGACAGATTTTACCACACCGCTAACTTCGGATTTTTTAGCATATGTATCTGTGATTATATTGCCGGAGCTGTCTCTTGTCGCATAGGCAGCTATACCGGTTTTATCAAGTTTATTGTTTACGGCAGCGTAAACAGCCTTGTTAGCAATCGGGTTATTTGATGTACTCGACAATGTGCTGTCTACAGTAATATTTGGTCCTGTCCCAGCGCCGCCGGTGCTAATATTGATGTTACCGTTGGCATCAGGCTCTTGGTTATTAATCGTTTTAACATAGCCACTGAGGTCTGACTTGCGGGCATAAGTAGTAACAATTACATTGCCGTAACTGTCCTGTGTAGCTTTTGTAGCAGCTGCTGCCGTACCGGTCTTGTCCAGCTTATTTTCTAAAGCAGCGTAAACGGCCTTGTTAGCGATAGCGTTGCTTGATGTGCCGGATAATGTAGCATCAATAGTAATGTTAGAGCCTCCACCACTGCTACTGATGTTGACGTTGACGTTGCCGGCACTGTCAGGCTTCATATTATTGATTGACTTCACATAGCTGTTGAGGTCCGTTTTCTTGGCATATGTGCTGCTGATGATATTACCGGAGCTGTCCCGCGCAGCATAGGTTGCCGTACCGTTTTTATCCAGCTTATTGTTTAAGGCTGCATAGAGCACCTTATTTTGCACAGGGTTGGTACTGGTCGATGATAACGCAGAGTCAACGGTGATATTTGTACCGGTTCCACCGCCGCTACCAACATTGACGGTGACATTACCATTGCTGTCCGGTGTTATATTGTTGACAGATTTTACATAGGCTCTGCCGTTGGGTATCTGAGCATATAACGCATCAAAGTTGTTTATGATGTAGTCTAAGATAGCGCTATTGTCAGAATTAACAAATGGTGTTTTCTTGCCGTAGGCTCCGGCGCGAATTATTTGGTCATATTCATCGCGCAGCTCGCCCGGCTGAAATGCTTGTGGTTTCATTTGTCGCCTCCCTTAAAAATTGGTTACGTATGCGTCTGACGTTCTTGCAAGCCGCATACCGTCAATTTCAAATTCTATCTGCATGGTTTCACCTCTAATCAGCTTTTAAAAGTTAATATTAACCAACCATAAGAGTAATAAGCTGAGAAATATTCTCTTTCCACCAGGTCATCTTCAACGTCATCAACATAAACAACATTTATTCTTAATTTGTTTATGGTAACGCTGTTACTGCTAACGACATAGCCTGGTCGCATTACTGACTCAATGCCCTTTGTGCCAGCTTTATGCGATTCTTTTATGTCGGTGTATGCGTCTGTTCCAAGATTGCAGGCTATTGTAGTATCTTTAAAAGTTATTGTTTCCTGTTCGTCACTCCCACAGCCTAAAATATAAGCGTAAGGTGCAGCAGATGAGTAAGTAACATCACCATCAGCATTATATATTTCTAATCCTGCCAAATGTTCCGAAGCAGACCTTTGCTTGTACCCAAATAGGTAAACAGACGCTTTTGCTACAATATCAGCACGTTCGACACTTTCAACGTATTTAGTAGCATTACCACCACAGCTTGTATCATAAAAATATACTGCTAACCCACTACCGCTCACCGGATTTCTTAAATCGAAACTAAATGGTTTTACATCGTTAAGACAGTTTAAAGATAATCCATATATGACTGGCGTAGCATTTACATAGTTAATTGTCGGCAATTTATAAAAAGCATAATGAGTAACACCGATATTAGTTTTAGTACAAACTATATTAGCTAGTGGTATCTTTGCAAGTACTTCTAAATTTTGGAAATTATCATCAATCACAATAGCCCCATCATCTTCGGTTAATGCTTCAAAATATTTCATTTATACACCCCATAACGAAACGTAGTGCGCGGAATGTTTGACCATTGAATTTTACTGCCGGCATCACTTATTCTGATTAACGGAATACTACCTTTATCTTCGCTGGGAGTATAACTGGAGATGATATACCAAAGCTTATTGTTTGGATTGTCTGCAACTTCAGATATAAGCAATTGCCCTGTACCTGTTACAGTCTTTACGCCTATAAACTTAGGTATGCGTTTAGTAAGGTCTAAATCAAGACTTCCGTCTGCCTTGTAAACCTGTAATCCAACAGCCATATTACCATACCCCCATTCGTACCCTTAGTACATTATTGCTGTCATAGACTTCCAGCAAATTATCCTTTATCTCCAATCTCGCTCCGCTTGTCGCTGTACGCAGCGTGCCGATAGTCGCGCTTATAGCTGACAAGCTATCTACCTTAATTTTCCCTGCATCCACGCAGCCTGCCTGCAGCATCTTGTTGGTAACAATATTGTCATCAAAAAGAGTCTGACCGGTGATATGGATGAGCTTGCCGTCAAGCAGGATGCCGCCATTAGCAAGGTTGATTTTGCTGATCAGCGTATTGCCGTCAAGGTCGATATCTTTTACCGCAAGGCTGATAGCATCCTGCGTCTGCTGTATAGTGCTGTATGATTCTAATTTTTTATCAGTCGCATTATTAAGCTTAACAACCATGTTGCTGATTGCCGTGTTGGTCTGCTCAATTGTACTGTAACCGCTCAGTTTTCCGTCAGTATAGCTTGCTACCTGCGAGCTTATCAGCTCCTCGGTCTGCTTTGTTGTACTATACTGGCTGAGTGTGTCATTTTTAAAATTAGCAATGCTGCTGCTAATCATGCCAGATGTCTGCTCTGTCGTGCTGTACTTGCTGAGAGTACCATCCCTAAAATCAGCAATGCCACTGCTAATCATGGCAGATGTCTGCTTAGTAGTGCTGTACTGACTAAGCGTGTCATTTTTAAAATTAGCAATGCTGCCGGCAATCATGTTGGCGGTCTGTTCTGTGGTACTGTAATTACCCAAACTGTTAGCAACACGTGTAGCAATAAGTGTTTCCGTCTGCGTGGTTGTACTATAATCTTTTTTTAACTTATCAGCCGTAATATTACTATTACTCAATGCTGCATTGGCATTAACTAAAGCGTTATTACTATTTTGTAGTGCAGTGTTTGCGTTGGCCGTAGCATTACTGATATTTGTCTGTACAATCTTGTCCAGCTTAGCGGAGCTGATAGCTTCATCAGCAATCATACTCTCGTCAATAACAGTCTTTACGGTACAGGTCGACTGCCCGGATGTCGGACCATCGCCAAACATATCCACATAAGCACAGGTTACATCATACACGCCTGCTTCACAGCTATATGACAGGGTATTGTTTTTGCTGTACACGCTATCATCATTGATGTAATAGCGCACGCCGATGCAGTCACTGGGTACAGCCTTGCATTTGATGCCCATGCCGCCTACTTTAGGGCTAAGCACCGGCGGCTCCGGTCTCGGCGGTTCTGCTTTGTAGTATTTCAAATCTGCAGGAGCACTATATTGGCCACTGGCGCTTTTAGCATACAGATACAGCGTGCCTGTACGCTCTGACAGCGCCAGCGACGTGCTGAGGCCGTTGGTACGCGCCAGCAGGTTTACATCCTCAACACCGGGGTAATTATCGCGTCGCACCTCGTAGAAAGCTATATCGGAGTTTGTAACCTCTTTCCATGTAACCACAGCAACATCATTAAAGCTGATGTTGAAATCATCCGGAGTGTTCGGTGTAGTGGTCTTTACTGCTACCGTAATATCAATCTGAGGCGACATATCAGGGCTGGTAGCCATACCGTATTCATCTTTGGTGCATACAGCAAGCCGATAGGTATCGCCAACGATAGCCTGAGGTATTACGCATTGGTCTTTGCCGGAGCCTCCATACAGCCATCCACCCTGCCAGCCCATCTCATCTGCCGGCACGCCCTCAGCTATAACCATTCTTTCTGCCTGCTCATTGTTGGTTTTATACCAAACGTCACCTTGCAGATAATTTGCAAAATCCGGCGGCGTCCAATTTACCACTATGTCGTAGCGGCTTACGCCGTCCTGCAGCTCTCTGTAGCGATTGTGAGCGGTTAAGGAGAGGACAGGAGGAATATAATAGGGCAGGATGGTATATTCGTATGGCTCAACGTCTGCCAGGGATTGTTCACGCGCTCCGAAGATGTTGTAGCTGGTGAATTTAATCCATAGCTTTTTCCCTACATCATCTTTTTTTAATGGGCTTTTCAACAGAGTTTCGTCACAACGCACAAATTTTGCGCCTGCTGTGTGAGCAGCGGCCGTTGTGTTATATTGCCCTCTGATAAGGCCAGAAAGCTTATAGTTGCCGTTCTGCAGCATGGTTGCCGTTGTGTAGCTTAGGCATTCGCCATCAAGCCAGCAGAGTGTGTTAGCTCGTTGAGCGTCCTGCTCTGTGCCGCTTAGCAGCATGCCGTTGACGGCTACTTCAATTTCATCTGCAGATACATTGACTGCCGCCGCCAGAGAACCAAGACGGGCGCTATTGGTTATTTTTCCGACCTCACTATAATGCTGATTATCGTCGCTTACCCAAACATTGCACCCGCCCCAGTTTTTACTTTTTCCCTTTGTGCCTATCCATAATTCATTACCGTTACTGGTCAATTCCGTCGGTGGCTGGAAGATTGCCGGAACATCAACGTCTCCGGGCTCCGGCGAAAAATCAACAAAAGGACGGTCTGTGTCATGAACGTCATAAATAGCTGCGTCATAATCGCCGCCAGCTCTGGAAATAGCGGTAAAGGTTAAAAGGCCTTGAGCGTCTTCGGTGACGCTGTCGATAAGAGCCACCTGTTTGTTTAGGCCTATGGACGGATCTGTTAAGGTTACAAGGTCGCCAACCTCTAAGCGGCAGAATGCCCAATCCAATTTGAAGGTGTATTGATTGCGCTCGTATTTGTTCTTCCTTGCAAGCTCTTCGGCCAAGAAGACGGCTCTTTTCTTGGTGTAGATGTATAAAGCTTTGGTTGTGGATGCTTGACGCAAGCCGTATTCCTTCAGGTCGTCATTATCTACATAACTGACGCTTTCCTTCTCGTAGCCATTTGCACGATTGACAAATTCGACGGTAAAGCGGTTATAAATTTCGCTGCTGTCTTTCCTGGAGTAGGTTACACAAGCGCCGTTGCTTTGTGGCAGGAAGTCATCCGGAGTCAGGTCATATACGATTGTTCTGTTTGGTTTCCAATCGCCTACAGGCCTGTCAGCTAGAGGAACGATTTTAAATTGATCGTTGGACCAGAACATGAAGGCGTTGGTGATTGTTGCAATCTCATTGACGATTTCGCGGGCGGTTCTGGATTTGCTTTCATCCATCGGCGTGCTGATCAGCAGGTCAGCAGCTGCACAATAGCGTCTGTAATTTTCTATACCGGAAATTTTTACATCGCCCATACCGATTTTATTGAGGATATACAGAATATAATCAGCAGGGTTTACATCTACACCGTCACTGCCTTCAGTAAGCTTGCCTTTAACTTCAAAATTGAAATTTGGTAAGCTGGCATTGCTTCCAAGGTCTATAACGCCAGCCATATATGCAAGGCCTTTGTAAGGCAGAGCCTTTTCAGGGTGCTTGCCGACAACATACGGCCAAGGCTGTTGCTCATTTGTGCCATAATATAGCGTCATGCCGATTTCATCACTAGGATAATTATAAATATCCTTGTTTTTCCACACTTTTCCCAAACCTTTAATAGTGCCTTCGCAAAGTGCGAAGATGATGGCCACGGTATAGGTATAGGTGATGCTTACTGTTTTAGAGCCGCCGCCCTTACCGCTTCTTTGAGTCTCCTTGTGCTCGTGGGCGGTAAAGTCGTCGTAATAAATAATGTTGCCGCTGGTGCGTGTTGTACCGATTATCTCCGGTACAGCAGAGCCGTATTCCGCTGTTGCTATTGTGAAGTCAGCTATTTTTTCGGCTCTGTTGACAACAGTTTTTCCCTTGAAAATGCTCATTATGCAGGTCCTCCCTGAAAGCGATAGACGCCGCGCAGTCTGCTCCTGCCTTTGGCATCATAAAAAACAACATCGTCGAAGCTCGACAGGATGACACCTTGTTCAAGCTGCGCATGGATTACGCAGCCATCGCCGATATATATGCCGGCATGACTACAGCAGCGGCCGTATTGGTAAAGCAGAAAATCACCTTTTTGCGGTTTGCCTTCGATGCGCTTGCAGTATTTTTCGACGTATTCCTTCATCCATTCGCGGCGATTATGCAAGTGAAATTCCGGAGAATAGGGCGCTATTTCGATGGCGTCTTTTTTTATTACGCCAGCGTCCTCCAGGGCACCAATAAGCAACATACCACAGTCAACACCTTTACCTTTGACGCGAGCACCGTTTACATGTGGCGTTCCTAGCCACTCACGCGCCGCCAGAGCGATTTTTTCACCTTGTTGGGTATAACTCATAGCAGCACCTCTTTTCGTGGCACGTATGGGCAAATGAGGCTTCCAGCGTCGCCTTCTTCGTCGCTGGTAATTGTGCCGCCTGTGTTTGTGTATGTCCCTTGTGGGTAAAATCTTCTTATCGGAAATTCTTGCGAAAGGCCTTGTGCTTTGGATTTTACAGTAAGCTCCAGCTTTAGCCCTCCGGCTTTTTTGATTTCCACGTTGCCGGCAAAAAGGTCGATAACGCCTAAAATTACAGCGTCCTTGAAAAAACAGCGCCGCAAAAGCAGCTTTGCTTTGTCTAATACGCCATCATGTGCAGCTGCCATGATAGTTTTTCCAGCGACCTTGTCGCTTGAATTTGTGCTGAAGGTGATGGTCATACTGTCAACAGTGACGCGGTCATTAAGCTTTACCTTCTGGCGCGTTATGAGCGGGCCGGGCTTGTATGTTTTGCCGTCATAGGTTACGTTGTAATCGGCTCCGGAAAAGTAATAGACGCTACCGGAAAACAAACGCAGCTCAAAGAGGTCGCAGGCCGTGAAATTTTTCACGCTGTTAAGATGCTCTATAAGGTTTTGGGGTACGTTTTTCATCTTACCACCTCCAGCGTCAGGCTTGCTTTGTTGGCATCCTGGAATATCTTTTCAATCTCAAGGCCGTCATCAGCAAAGTGTACGCGCCAATAGTACGTGTAGTCCGCTGTAACGGTTCCTGCCGGCGTTGTTTTAAATTTAACTACGCCACCATCAATAGAGTAGGAAGAAGGGTTTTGCCTTATACCATCAACGTAAACAGCCACGTTCTCAATGTATTCTACTGGCTCGACGTGTTCGCCTAGCTTCATAGTAGCCTGATAGCGTGTACCATCCAGCGCTGCTAACGGCCGGCCTTTTTCCTGGTAGTCTTCCGGATCTAACCACAAAAAAGGCTCAAAGCCGCCTTTTACACTAGCAGCAAAGCCGTGCAGCTGACGCGCTTCTGCATCAGTCAAGCAGTTATAGCTTGCTGTTATTGTCCAGTTTGGGTAAAGCTGGTTGGTCAAGGTACGCATACGCCCGGACGCTGAGCGCTGGCTTGTAGTTTCCCATTTTTGGCTTTTGGTGCTTTCCCATGCGAAGCGTCTTAGGTCAGGGAATTTTTTTAAGGCCATATTACCACGCTCCTTTATTGGTCAAGAAATTTCTTTCTGCGTCATAGGCGACCTGCTGGATTGCCTCTCTGCCGCCACTTCGCTCTAAAAATTCCTGGAAGCTTTGAGCGTCCATTGTGGATATGTTCATAATTATGTTGATAGCTTTTTCTGCCAGACTTTGGCTGTCGCTGCTTTTAGCAGTGCTAACACCAGCGCCGACATAAAGATTCGGACGTACAAGGCCGCCTTCGGCGTAGCCAGGGAAGTCGCCTGCATTGAGCTTATCCAGGAAGGGGAGGCCTAAGCGGTTTACGGCCGCGGCCGTCAGAACGTATTCTCCGTTAGACAACATTGCCGGAATACTGTCCGATGTGCCAGTTCCGGCACCAACGATAGAGCCGCCGCCTGCAGCTTTTACTACGCCACCTTTAGCAAAAAGTCCAAAGCCGAAGCCGCTGGAGGCGCTCATGGCGCTAAGTGCAATGCTGGCCGATGTGGCAGCTGTTGCCAGCGCCGTCAATGCTGCTGTGACTGCTGTTGTTGCTGCGCCCTCAGCCGGTTTAGTTGTTCCGGTAATAAGGCTTTGAATGCCATTGTAGGCACCCATAAGACTTGTACCTGTTCCTATTGCGCCATTAGCAGCGCCAACACCAGCGCCTAAGCCATTGACTGAGCCTGTTGCTGCATCCAACGCAGTTCCAAAGTTCGCTAACTGGTCGCCGCCAGCATCGTCGCCGGAACCTCCGTTATTGCCGTTGCCAGGCATCAGGAAGCTGAGAGCGCCTTGCGTGATGGATGCTGCCCAGCCTGCTGTTATCTGGTTGACGATGTTGTCAAAAAGATTATTAAGCAGCTCTCCCATACCATCGACGAAAGATGTCTGCATGGTCAGAACGTCACTGAAAAAGTTTTGGAAAGAATTCTGGCTCTCGGTTATTGCGTTGGTCATGCGCTCCTTGAAGCTCACGTGTGCTTCTGTAGTAGCGTCATAATAGGCCTGCATGGTTGTCTTGGCTTCGTTGTATGCTGATATTCTGGCAAGGTTTTCCTTACTAAGTGCGCTTTTCAGGGCAGAGTAGGAGGCTGTAGCATAGGCCTTATCTATGTCGGCTTGAATATCCTTGCATTGTGTGTAGTATTCAAGTCTTTCGTCCTGATACTTTTTGAATGCGGCCAGCTTTTCCTTTTCGGCTTCTTGTGTGAAGCTGATTTCCTGCTGCGCATTCAGCTCGTAAGCTACGCCGTATTCCTTTAGAGCTGCCAGATAAGTATTTTTCTGCGCTTCGGTCATACCGGTGAAGTTCCTTTGCTGCTCTGCCCAACGATCAGAGATGGAATTCAGTGTCTTCGTATAATCTAAGCGCATTTGCTCCAGCTGTTTGGTACCTTCGGAGCTATAGAGAGCTATATCAGCGGTCTTGCTGTTTATACCAAGTTCGCGGGCTTTGTTTATAAGGTCGTCGCGTTCCTCGGCTTCTTCACAGAGTGCATCAAGCCGCTTTTGCGCGTAAAGCTCTGTGAGACGTTGCTTGTCCACCTCATAATTGCTGTTAAGAGCGCGGCTTTTTTCCAGGCTGTCGCTCTCTTCCTTGTACCAGCGGTCAACCATAGCGCTTTTGGTCGAAAATGTTCTGTACCATTCGTCAGCTATCTGCTTACTGGTATTTGCTGCTTCATTCAGCAGGCTATTGTCAGTTTTAGCGCTAGCGCCTGTAGCGCCTGCAATTTTAGGAACATTGGTTGCTCCTGTAGGGGCTGTGTTTTTGAATTGGTCGTATTTTGGTATTTCCAGCTTTTTAGGAGCTTTAGGGGCCTTCTTCTCTTCGCCCTTGGCTTCGGAAAGTGCGTCGTCCGTCTCGAATATTTTGGAGATAAGATTATTGAGCCAGCCGATTGCTGTAGTCACGAAGCCGGAAATGCGTTTAAGTGCGCTGGAGGCAAATTCAGGCAGTACAGAGTCAGCTAAATTCATGAAATCATCGGCGATTGAATTTAGAAATGTGTTTATACCGTTAGCAGCCCATTCGACTACCTGGAGCAGTAAATTCACAAGGTTAACGAAACCTGTAGCAAGTTTCATTAGTACTTCTGTGATGTAGCCAAATATCCACGCCCACACTTGAACAATTGCATATAAAAGCGTCAGAATAACGGTGAAGCACGGTTTCAGTATTGTAAGGACAGATTGGAATGTGCTGCCAAGTTGTTGAAAGCAAGATTTTACAGCATCAACATAACCTGTTACAGTCTGCATCTCTATGCCAAAAAAATCAAAAAAATCTGCGACTGTGACGCCGTTTCGCCATAGAGCATATAGTCCTGTTGCTATAGCTACTGCCGCCGCTATAAACGGTGCAGCAGCGCTTATGGCTGCTCCAAGAGGAGCCAAGAAGCCAAGCAGAGCCGTTGCTCCTAAAGCTATAGCTGGTATCGCTACGCCAACCAGCGCTGTGCCGATGCCAATTATCGCTATTTGAAATTCCGTTGGGATGGCAGTCCGAAAGGCTTCCACTATGCCGCTGGTTTGTACAGCTTGAGCAAAATCATTCATCGTATTGCCTAGGCTCTCGAAGATGCCTGTCACATTGAAAGTTTCTGCAAGTCTCAAGCCAACTTGAGCTGCTGTCTGGTCTATGCCATCCATGAGAGTGGACCAGGTGCCTTGTATGGTGTGGCTCTGCTGTTCCATCATGCCACCGAATTTTTTATTCATGCCTTCTACAAGGGCATTGATACCGGTTGCAGCATCAACAGCGCCTTTGCTTACCATGTCCATAACCTCAGGCACGCTTTTTCCGATTTTATCGGCGAGCATCTGCCATGCCGGAATGCCTGCCTCGGTCAGCTGCAGCATTTCGTCCGATTGGATACGGCTTTTAGCGGCCATCTGGCCAAGAGCTAAAGTTACGCGGTCAATACCATCAGCGCCAAGGCCAACGCCGGCAGCTGCATCGCCTACAGCCGTAAGCGTTGGGATTACCTGTTCGGCAGTAAAGCCGAACGCTAAGAATTTTTGCGCAGCGCTGGTAACCTGGTTGAATTCGAAAGGTGTTGCCGCTGCGAAGCCCTGCAGCTCTTTTGTGAAGGCTGCTGCCTTCTGCGCACTGCCTAGCATATTAGTGAAGGCTGTTTGCACGTTCTGCAGCTTGCCGGCCGCTTCAACGGCCTTTACGCCTGCAGCAGCTATCGCAGCGCCAATACCGGCGATAGCAAGAGCCGCTCGGTTGGATACTCTTAGGAAATCGCTGCCAAACGCCGAGTGTATTTGCTTCTTTGTAGAATCGAGCTGTTTTTTTAGCTCTGACGCATCAGCGCCGATTTTTATCAAAAGCTGTGCTACTGTCGCCATCTGCTTTTACCTCCTTTCGTTGATTATAGAAATTCTTGAAAAACTCGTTGCGCTCGTTGACAATTTCAGCGCTTGTTTTGGGGGGCCTGAATGGTTCTAAGAGGTCTGCCGGTTTTATGGGCTTGCTAGCAAAGCAATTCATCATGCGGCTCACCCAGTAAGCCGTTTCCTCGCGCCGATGTGCGTCGGCTTCTTTTAGTGCGTCAACCATAGCGCTGAATTCCATAAGATCTAACTCCATAAATTGCTTTGGGGTTAGGTGAAGCCTGCCGTAGGCTATAGGTTCAGCCCATGCAAGCCATTCAAAAATGCTAGGGCGCTTTGCTTCGCCCTGGCTTAGTTTTTTGCGTTTTCCTCTTTTTCCAGAGCTTCAGCTTTCGCTTCGGTAAGCTCTTCAGGGAAAAGCTGATAATAAACTTTTTTGCCAAGCGCGCCACTTGCTACAAGAGCTTTTGCTACAGGCATTTGAATTTCTTCAATTTCCACGCCTTCGTCAAGCAGCGTTTGCAGCTTTTTGGCAACTTTTTCCGGATTTTGCAGGCCATAATGACGCAGGCCAATGGAGAGCAGGACGCAAAGCGTGCCCATATTCAAATTTTGTTCCATGACGATTTCACCGACGCCCTTTTTCAAAACATTTTCTACCTGCATGATGCGGCTGACATCAAAGTAGATTTGTTGGCCAGGCGCAAAGAATTCAAAGTCAATTTTTTTCATGGTTTCCTCCTAAATTATATTTAAGGCCAGCGCCAAAGCGCCAGCCTTTGAAATTGATTAAGCGGATGGCTGTTGCACGTCGCTGAGAGCGCCGTCACCTTTAATTGTGCCGCTAATGGTAGCTACATCGTCATGAGGTGTTTTCAGGCTGCATTCTGTTACAGCGCCCCAACCGGTAATATAGCTTTTATCAGGGTATTCAAATTTAATATGCACTCTCTTGCCGGCCAAAAATGCCGCTTCAAGGAATTTTGCACCTGCATCACCAGCCAGGTAAACGCTTTCGAGGTCAATGGACCAGGAACGCAGGCCAGGGAGAGTTGTTTTCCAGCCGCCGCTAGTCTTGTGGCTGGCGTCAATTTCGTCAGCCTGGCGGGAGAGGTCGCCGGAGCGTTGGCCACCGAGCAGCGTCCAGGTCGGATTAGCTTCGGTTGCACCGGTGTTGAGATAAATAAGGTAGTCCTTACCAGCTGTAGCATTTGTAGATGCGTTGGTAGGGGTAGCGAAGGTTACTTCAGACATTATTATGCTCCTTTCTAAATATCGTCAGCGTTTGCTTTGGTGTTTTTTAAATGTACCTCATAGGTAATTGCTCCGTTATAGCCGTCGCCGTCCTCCGGGTAGGCTTCGTAGGTGTCAATTTTAGCACGGTACATGGCAAAGCCGTCGGCAGATAGGTCCATATAGCCGTCAGGGCTGCAAAGCAGGGATATAACCTGTTGCGCTATATGGTTAATTTCATATCTGCCTTCGTATTCGCTCCAAATGTTGATTTGCATGTCAACTTTGTAATTGTCTTCTGTTTTAGTGCTCTGATCAGTTACAACAATGCTGCCAAGAGTTATATAAGGCGGCGTAGCTTCGATTGGCACGAAGTCATAAACAGCTACGCCTTGCATCTTTTCTTTAAGTAATTTAATAAGAGCTTTTTGCAGAGCGTTATTTGGGAGTCTAAGCATTTTCAATCTCCTTTTTTACATCAGCGATGATTCTGGGAGCTTCGTCTTCGAAGGCCGGCGCAAGGAACGGACGTGCCTTTCTTGCCGGAACACGAGCGCTTTTGGAATACACGGCCTTGCCGCCAATATTCATTTTCAGCGCACGGATGCCAGCCTTTTTAGGCTTTGTGAAGAAGCCTTGCGCTCCATATTCAACAAGGTGCGCGTAGGGCTGTTTAGCTCTTATGATGCCTTCCAGCTTTGCCCGAGAAAAGCCGGAACGTAAAGAGCGCTTCAGTGTGCCGGAGCGTACAGCTACGCGTCTGGCAGCGCCGGTTCTTACGCGTTTTGTGCCATTCCTCAGAGCCTTTTCAACTCCCAGTCTGGTTTTTCCGTCAAATGCTTTAATTTGTTTGAGGCATTTTGTAAGTTCTTCATCACTTAATGTTGTTATGTAGCTGCGTGGCATGTTATTCTCCCGGATTCAAGCGCTTGGCCGTTATAAGGGTGCGCTCCCTGTATGTGTTGTCCGTGGATGTGACAGCGTATTCGTGGTTTTGCCAGAGTAAGCGCCATCCGCGGCCTACAGCATTGTCAGCAGGCGTTATTTCTACCACGATTTCCTCGCGGCTCATGGGAGCGCCTTGCGCCTGCTGTTCGCGGTACGCCGGGGGCTTTACCTGCGCCCAACGTGTTGCGTAGTTACTAAAGGCACGCTTTTGGCCGCCGTAGCCATCTGCTACGATGTCCGGGCGGCGTAAGGTAATGCGATGCGTGCGGTCGCTTGCTCCGTTTAACATATATAGTCACCTGAGCTTGTGATGTGAGCCAGTATTACCTTAAAGCTGTAGCCGATTTCAGCGGGCGTTTTGCCGCTGCCAAGCCATTCTGTGCCACGATGGTCATACCAATGTGATACAAGCATTTTAATGCCTAGTCTGGCAAGTTCGTCATCGATGATATCTTTTCCGTCAGCTGTTTTTGTTTTCCCGCTGGCAGAAATAAGGTATTGCTTCGCAGCTTTAATCATACCGGTAAGCAGTGTGTCCTCTATGTCACCGTCAAGGCGTAAGTAGAGCTTTACTTCTGCTAACAGTTCATCCATGATTAGCCTTTAGTTGCCGGAGTTTTAATAACTACCAGGCCATTATTATCAATAACTTTACCATCGGCCAGCATAACAGATTTGAAAATCTGGTCTTCGGTGTCGTTATCTTCGTATTGCTTCAGTCCCATTACATAGTTGGTGTTGACAGCATAGTCTTTTAAGTCAAAGATCAGAGCGACAGCAGTATTTACAGCAGTATTTGCGTCAAGGTTTGGCAGATAGTCGCAGCAGATTACCTTGCGCCCTAAAATGTAGCGCTCCGGAGCATTGCTTGCACCGTAATTTACCTTGGCAACAGGCTGGCCGTTATTGTCAACTTGGCCAGCAAAATTCATGAAGGTCTTTTTAGTCATGACATAGACAGCATTGTTTTCGTAAGCCAGCGGCAGAGCAGCTTCTGCTTTAACTACGTCTTCGTAGGTCAGCGCAAAGCCTTCAAGAACAACGGTTTGGCCTTCAGGAACATCCTCCTTCAGAATGCCTTTCGGTTGTCCTGTGCCATTGCCGTTAATAATCGCTTCTTCCAGAGCTTTAACCATCGCCTCAGCAATGCCGTTTACAAGAGACATTTCGAAGGCAGAGAGAGTAATTTGTTCGGTTTCCAGAGTGATGGATACAGCGCAGCGTAATTTGTGATAAGCAAAGGTGATGCCTGTGACGCTCTTCTTCTGCTTGTCAGAGGTTGCGCCCTCAGCTACCCAGGTAGCAACAGGCTTTACAGTGCTTGTCGGATATGTTACACCACCGCGTAGGTTTGTTTGAGTTACCAACGGCAAAATCATACCGACAGCCTGCATCTTTTCGACAATACGGTTCATGATAGTTGTAGGAATAACAGCACCGACATCGGTAGTGGTTGTATTTGCATTGCTACGATATTCACCCGGCAGCTCTTTGGCACCATTGGAGCATACATAGCGCATAAACGCCATTCTGTAGGCCATGGTATCGTACATATCTTCTTCAGAAGGAACATTACCAGGAGTAGGTACCGGATTTCCTAAGCCGGGATTGTTATTCAGTTTGTTGGCAATTCTGGTGCGCGCAACCAGCACCTCTTCCTGTTTGTTCAGTTCGTCAAGCTCCTTTTCCAGAGCATTGATTGCAGTAAGGTCTTTGGCAGCTTCCAGCTTAGAGCGCAGGACCTTCTTTTTTTCTAAGAGTTCTAAGAGTTCTTTATTCATGGTATCCTCCTTAAAATTTCAGTAAGATTCTTTTCTTGGCTTCTTCAATTTTTTGCTTGGCAGCTGCGGTTTCCGCTTCCTCGAAGCCGTAAGCGCTGCGCATTTCGGCGTCAATGCTTGTGTTTTCGTAGGCTGGGAAGGTTACGGCCGACACGTCATTTAAACGCTTAAATTTCAAGATGGTGCGTGTGTGTGTCTCGACATTATAGCTTGCTTCTTCGATTTCTGCGAAAAAGCTGCAGGCCTCAATGTCGCCGCGTTTGATAAGCTCAAAGGTGTCGCGGCCGTCCTGGGTGTCTGCAATGTCAGCCGCAAAGTCAAGGCCGTGCTCCGTTACAGAGAGCTGCAGAGTGTTGTTTTTGGTACGTGCCAGCAGCTTGTCAGTCTGATGGTTGCGTGTAAAGACGCAGTCAGACATGTCGCAGCTATCAAGAGCATGCGCGTCGATGATTTCACAATAGTCAATATCACCAATGCTGAACAGAACCGTCTTTTCACCGAAAAGCATTGCTGTTCCCGCAATTCGCCGCTGTTTATTATCGCTGTCGTCAGCGGCCGGAGCGGACCGAATGCAGAATTTAGGATTATACGGTGACGCGTAAAGCTTAGTGTTTTTTGTATCACTCACTCTTTTTCACCTCCTTCCACCTGTTCAGCGCCGATTTTGCCAGCCTGGTACTGGTTAGCAAGCTCTGCGTCAATATAGTTCAAAGATACTAAGCGCTTTTCGCCGCCCTCAACGGGCGCAAGGTTGAAGATTTCCCTTGCTTCGTTAACAGAGAGCATTCCGAACGGCATCAGTTCTTTGGTCAGGGTGATTTTGCTGCTTGTAGATGCATACTGCAGGCGGTTAGCTTCAAAGTGGATTCTGTTGCCTACAGCAATTTCTCTTTGCGTAAATATTTTTCTTGTAAGCTCCAATCCTAAGCGGATTGCGATGGGTTCAATGACGCTTTCGTAGAAAGCACCCCATTGCTCTTCATTGTAGCGGGCCATTAAGATGTCCTCACTGACGTGGAAATAGGCCATTATGTCCTTGTGCACAACTTCCATTTGCTTGTCATCGGCCACGGTCGGCTGATTCTTCAGTTCGATGTATTCTGTTCTGGTGTCCAGCGCCGCAATGCCGCCATTATTGGATAGATTCATATAGTCTTTCACGAAGGCTTCCTGCTGCTTCTTCAGGTCATCATTATGCAGGTTTACATTTGATTTGATGATGCCCTTTAAGCGGTTATTGTTGTTTACCGCCGCCGCGAAGCCTTTGTTGACGATGTTCAGAAGGCCGATTTGCGGCTTTAGGGTTCTTTCGTTGTCCTCGCCGAAAAGGTCACTGGGGCCGAAGAAGCGGCGTAGATGGCACAGCTCTTCATAAGGGACGGTCATACGAAAGCCGTTCCCGAACGTAAAGCGAACAAAGAGCATTTTGTTTGCTTCAAGGAATTCTGCCTGCGCGTAGGCGATAGGGTAGAGGCCTATAGGATTGCCGCGCAGGTCCTTCGAAATATAAATAAAAGCGTTATTGTCTTTTGCCCATAGCGTAACAACTTTGTAGATGAATTCAAAGCTGTTCATGTACTCGTTGGGAGAGATTTCAAGCAGCGCCTGCAGCCTGCTGTCGCCGTCCTTGATGCCTCCGTCTATGATGCGCTGTACTTTGGGCTTCAGCTTGGCCGCATTCTCTGCCAGGCAGTCTATGCAGACGCGCGTAAAAAGATTTTGATAGGCCTCAGCGCCGCCAGCCTGCGCCAGATTTACGTCCTGATTCAGAGACACAAAGCGTACAAGGTTGACGGGTTCCGCTGCCGGTGTCGGGTTTCGGCCGAAGATTTTACTATACATTGAGCGGAATATATTCATGTTTTCCTCCTAAACTAAAGCGTGAAAGAATTGTAATCTGCCAGGTGTTTTTCCATAGTGACGTAAGCGTCCAGCAAAGAAGCTGTACCGTCAATACGTCGGAGCTGATTGGCTTTCATAGGCTGTATATTGCCGTTGATGTCTATGTCAATGGCAGTGTTGGAAAGGCACCATTTCAAAATAGGGTTATTGTTGTAAATGATGCGTTTGGCTTTCAAGTCCGCGCCCATGTTGTGCATAGGACTGGAAAGTGTTTTTTTGCCTTGAATTACCTGCTCCATTGCTTCCTTGCCGAAATTGCTAATCATGTCGTCAACCCAGTATTTTGCGCTCCAGCTGTCATAGCCACACCAGAGCATCATCATGCCGTATTTGTTCACCAGCTCGCAGAACCATGCTGTCACGTCTTCGTAGCGAATTTTACTACCGGCACAAACGCGCATGAGGCCTTGCCGCACCCAGAGGTTATATTGGATTTTATCCTGTTCGCTGCGTTCTTCCAGCAGATCTTCGGGAAGCCAATACATTTGCATGACATATATAGGGCCGTCAGCCTGCTTTTTGAAGATGGCCGACGCGCAGGTTAAGTCCGTTGTGCGCGACAGGTCCGCTCCGCCGATAAAATAACGCGGTTTTAACTGTTCGATGTCAAAGCGCTCTTCGTTATTGAGTGCCTCGAAGGTCAGCCATGCACTGCCGGAGGTTTCACGCATATTGAAGTCCTTGCAAAGCAGGTTTTTGACAAGTTCCGGATTATGCTGCGCCTTTTTTACCTTGTTTTGCAGCTGCGCAAGGCTTTTTATGGTGCCTAAGCCAGGATTAGCTTTTATAAAGCATTCCGGCTTTTGCCATTCTTCACGGTCGTCCAGCTCGTAGACAAAAAAGAGGACATGTTCGTCTATATAGCTGCCGTTATCGTAACCATTGATAATGTCTTGTGCTTCGCTGTATTTAACATCAAAAATGCCTTCACGCACAGTTCCGGCGGTTGAGATAATTAAACACAACGGCTGCTCCCTGGCGCTCATACCGTCTACGAGTACGTCATAAAGGTTTCTGTCCTTGATGGCGTGCAGCTCGTCAATGATGGCAGCGTGTAGGTTTAGGCCGTCAAGCGTATTGCTGTCGCTGGACAATGGCCTGAATGTGCCGTCATTGAGCTTGCATTGTATTTCGCTGACAAGCAGCTTCGCCCGGCGCATTAAGGACGGGCTTTTCTGTACCATGCGTTTAGCTTCCAGCCAAACTATTTTTGCCTGGTCCTTCATTGTAGCAGCGCTGACGATTTCAGGGCCTTTTTCTTTATCGGCAAAAAGCATGTAATTACCGATGGCGCTTCCTATTGTGGATTTTCCATTCTTTCGTCCGACAATAAGCACACTTTCGCGGTATTTTCTAAAGCCTGTCGTCTTTTCTACAAAGCCAAACGTGGCTGCAATGAAGGCTTTCTGCCATAGCTCCAGCCGGATGCCTTTACCGCCATTCCTGCCCTTGCTTTGCTTGCAGTATTTTTCGATAAAGGTAATAACCTTTTCCGCCTTTGCGCTGTCATAGATATACGGCCCGTCGGTATCGTCAAGGTCAGCGCAAAGCTTCTCCAGTGTGCGGGTGATTTTATGGCAGGCAATAATATCGCCGCGCTGGATGGCTGCGTAATATTCCCTGATAGGGTTAGCTGTTGCAGAAGTCTTCAAAGCCGTCATCCGGAGGCTTGCTGCTGGTATCGGAACGGGCCAGGAAGTCCGCCAGCTGCTTCATGATTGTCTGGTAATTTTTGTTGATGGAGTTATACAGCCTTGCCTTCGGGCGCTCGCGCTCATAGGGCGGAGCGTTCTCCGATTGCGTGAACATTTCCGTAAGGCCATTCTGTTCAAGGTCCTTTTCCATGTCCTCCAGCTGTACCTTCATCCAGGCTGCCCTTTTGACAAGTCCGGCCAGGTATTCCTTTTCTTCGTGGTTACGTGCAGCGAAAATCTTATTCAGACGTGTGACCTCGCGCCGAACACGGCTGCTGGATGTCAAGGCTGCAGCTTTTGCCTCTGGTTTTACCGCTTTTTCTTTTTTCTTAGGTGTTGCCATAAGCGCCGCCTCCTTTCATGCTTTAAGCTTCGCCGTTGTTGGCTTCGTCAGACACTTGCACAAGCTGGCCATTAGCATCAAACGCCAGCCCGCGCCGCGTGGAGCCGAATTTCTGATAATGTTCGATGTTGTGGCATTCCTGGCAAAGGTATTCCAGGTTAGCCGGGTTTAGGCTGATGCTGTGATCTGTGATGTTGTCAGGCGTTAATGCTGTTTTGTGATGCACGATTTTGCCGGGTTTGGCAATTCCGCGCCGCCTGCAGCGTTCACAAAGGCCTTGTACGCTTGTGATGTATGCCTTGCGGCATTTAAGCCACGCTTTTGACTTGTAAAATTGTTCCGCCCATGGTTTCATGCTTTTGCCTCTCTTTAATGTGTTTGCCTATATCTAAAATAGCACACAAGCAGGTGACAAGTAGCGACATGTTTATGTGTTCGAATATGCGCATGTGATTTTTGCATAGAAAAACGGCTAAAAATAAAAATCTCTTCCAATAGTGCCGCAAAAAATTCCTTACTTTTTCTTTCTTGTCGTTTCTTTGGCGAAAAATTTCCTTGCTTCAGCGCCGCAAAGCCAGCACCAAAGCCACGTTCGACGTTTTGAAAGAAAAAATTCTCTATCTTTTTAGGGAGGGGGGCTTACGCGCGACCAATTTATTGTGTTAAGGAACCGCGCCGGTACGGCTTTGAACACGCAAAAATTTTTTGATAGGGGGGGATGCTGCCTATTTTTTGGTTAATTGTCAGAATATTCACTGATTTATAAACAAAAAAAGAGCGGCGAACCGCTCGTTTGTTTGATTATATTTTTTTCTTACGTTGAGCTGCCTTAGCAGCTGCTTCCAGAGCTGTGCCGTGAAGGCGTTGCGCCTGGCGCTCTGAGTAGTTGATAAGCCTGGAAATCTCCGACCATCCTTTGCCGTGCAGATAGCGTTCGGCTAAGATGGTCTTGCAGGTCCGAGTCTTTTCCGGATCATGTTGGCCATGCTTTGAAATCAGCAGGCTGTCTATGATTCTTTGGGCAGCGCGGTAGAGCTGTTTGTGTTTGTTAATCTTTGCCAATTGCTCAGCCTTCAGGTCTGAGTAGCTTTGCGGCTCATTGATTGTCTGCTCCAGGTGCTGCAGATGCTCAAGCTGGCTTTGCAGCCTGAGCACGTCCTGCTCTGCTACGATTACGCTTTGCAATTTAATCTTGATTCCTTGGCTGTCCATATTTTTCTCCCTCCGGTTTCAGATAGACAAACACTTCCAGCCTTGGCTCTTTGCGGTCTATGGTGAAGTCCATATCGCGAGCCAAGGCAAATTTATCGTTAGGATATACGCCAGCATCTTCCAGTGCATCCATGAGCAGCTTATGTGCGTTATGCATATCTCTTGTCCTGCCGTCAGGCCAATAGGCCACCAGCTCGACAACAACCTTTACTCCCTTTGCCGGAGTCTGCCAGCCTTGCCGCCGCACTTCAGACAGCGCCTTTAATTTGGCATATTCCTTCCAGCTGCGTGCCTGTGGAGTAAGGACGCGATCACGCTGATGTTGTTTATAATTCGGCGCATAGCAATGGTTCACGCTTGGCGGTATATCCAGTGTGATTCTAAGAGTCTTTTCCTTTGGCTCTGTTGATGTGGTTTTTTGTGGCATGGCTATTCCTTCTTTCTGGAGAGATTTTTATACAGCGGTAATATTGATACGGCCAACCGGTCCAATCGCTTACGCCGCTGACGATGCTGTCAGTGATTACCATGTAGCCCTTTGGTGCCGTCGGATATTCGCGCCAGCTGTCGGCCTTAACTTTGTAATTTTTTTCTATAGGCTTCTTCAGGTTCCGTGACGCACACCAGCGCTTGTGATGCACGCAGCGTTCCGGATCATTGAAAGTTTTATTGGTTTGCTTAATCAGATAATGAGCCAGGCGGTCATAATCGCCGCTGTTGTCGAGGTTGGTCGTGTGGATGCGGCCATGTCTCCAGGATGCAGCAATGTCAGCAAGGTCTATGCCCTTATTGATTACAAGATGATGATGCATAGACTTCTTGCCATACTCAGTTACGGCAATATATTTGAATTCCAGGGCAGCTCTTTTATATTTTTTCCTCATGGATAAAAGAAAAGCAGACAGGTCTTTCTTGGCAGCTTCAGGGTTGAGTGCTCTGTTCTCCGGGCTGTAGGTAAGAATAAGGTGGTAGTCGTTGGCTCCGAAGTTGGTATTGATCAGGCGAGAAAGCTTTTTCTGAGCGCGGCGTTCGTTAACCTTGGCCATGGCTTCAGATGTTTTTTCTATACGTGGTCCTCTGGTCATATTTTTGCCCTTATAATTAAAGCTACAAGTTTTTTCAACTTCCAGGACTTCGCCGCAATAGATTTCTTTTTTCTTGTACACAATCAATCACCACCGGAGTCAAAGAGTAAATTTCTTTCGCAGCCCTATGGGTGCGATTAAGTTAATATGCTATATCAAGCTAATGCGAGGGGTTTAACCTCGCAGCTTTCTACTATAATATATATTTGTTTTATCGCGCACTTTAGGGCGCGGGCTGGATAAAGTGATATACTTCTTCTTTGGTTCTGCGCCATCTGTTTGCTTGTATATAACATATCGGCAGAAGCAGCCTGCGCCCTGTAATGCGCGTAAATTATTTAATTGTTTTTCCTATGGAAAACTTCATGGGTGCCGTCTATAAGCTCTTTTTCTTCTTGGCTAGTTTCATAGCCTAAGCTTTCAAGCCAGGTGTAGAGGGCGATAATCTCAGGTCTTTTATGGTATACGGGCCGCTTTTTAGAGTCCCAGCCATAGTGGCCTCTAAAGTCTGTACTATCAGAAAAGAGCTGATAAACACATTGAGTTACGTTGTTCCGCTTTAATTCATGCACCTTGGTGATAATCGCAATGCGGCGTGCATCGTATGGGCTGTAGGCTTTTTCAGGTATTCCTAAAACTTTAACCAGGCCCTGACTGATTTGATTTGTAGTGTAGCGTGGTGCTTCTGATGCGACTGCATACACAGCTCCCTGTAGGGCGAGCATTATCTGTTCGTTGGAATGACAGTAGAAGTTTTCAACGAAGTGCTTACGCAGCTCATAGTATTTTTGGCTAACTGCTTCCAAATCAGCCCAGTTGTTTGCTATGTTTTCGCGCTCCCTTTGAGCTTCCTTTGATGATTTTGCTGGGGCGGCGTGTTTTACTTTGTAATACAATTCTAAGTTCTTTTTACATCTATCATAATAAATATAGTGATGTCTCTGGCCCTCTGGAATGGTAGGCAAAGCAGCAATAAAGTTTTCGTCAACCTTGTCGCCTTCAGGTACCTTTACAGATGCCAATAATTTATATTTGCTGGCGTTCCAGACATCTGTTCTCGAGAGGACGGTGGCATTATTTAATTGCGGAATGCTTTTAATATCTTCCATGAAGGTCTTTTCTGCCTCTTCGGCTAAGGCTGATTTTACTGCAGGCATGAAGCCGAACGTGCCAATCTTTTCCAGCAGCTCGTTACGCTTTTCTTCGTCCTTCACTTTGCTTAATGCTTCAAATTCTACAAGCTTTGGCTGGCGTTCTTCGTAGGCTTTTTTTACTTTCGTCTTGTCAAACTGTGTAAGACGAAGGCGATCGCGTACGGTCGTTTCCGAAAAGCCGCTGTATTCGCTGATTTTTCCGACTGGCCAGCCGAATTCTAACTGCAGCTGTTGAAAGCCAAGGCCTTCTTCCAGGGGCGTGAGCTGACGGCGTTGCATGTTTTCATGGAGCATCAGGGCGATTTGTTCCGCCGGTGTTATCTCCATATCAATAGCGCAAGGCAATTCTTTAAAGCCTGCAGCCTTCGCCGCGGCCATGCGTCTATGGCCAATGATGACGGTATAGCTATCGTCAAGCATATCTCCGTTCTCGTCGCGATCAGGGACAACAGTAAGATTCTGTTTTATGCCGACGGCCTTAATGCTTTCGACCAGCTCCGAAAGGTCTCCTAGGTCTTTCCTGGGGTTATGCGGATGCGGGTGCAGCCATTCAATAGGCAGGTTAAAAACGCAGATTTTAGGTTTGTTGTCTATTCCGAACATGGTATCCTCCTTTGCTGATAGGCCAGGGACAGCGCCATGTTGTCCCCGGTTTTGGTCTTACTTATTTATTGAACGTCAACGATTTCGATGCCAACAAGGTAATTTGCCAGCTTGTTGCGGTGGACAGTCAAGGTTACATCGCCAGCGGTAACGTCAACAACATCGTTTATACCATCATAGAGAATAGTGCCTTCTACCGGTTCAAAGTCATCGCTGAGCCAGGAAGAGTCCTCATCAGTGTAAACAGCAAGGATTTCTGCTGCGCTGTCATCCTGCATATAATGGCGGGTTACAAGTTTGTTGCCGCCAAAGAGGTGAGTCAGCTCTACAACGTGGACCTTCTTTGCATCGCGCAGGGGTACATAATTTTTAATCATAATATCGGCTCCTTTCGTGCCTAAAAATATTTATTTAGAGAGGCAGAATAGCCTCGCATTATATTTCTTCATATACTTTTTATCTCAACCTTTTGGCCAACATTTATTATGTTTCCATTCTCTGATACGCTCATTGCGCATTGCACGACATTCAGCCGCTGCTTTGGCCTTAGCCTGGCGCTTCCCGTTCAGCACAGCCAAAACAAATTTATACTTTTTGTAATCGCTGCATATTCTGCCGCAACCCGGTGAGCGCACGTCGCATTCTCTACAGGGGCACGCTATTGATATATCATATGCTTTCGCGCCACCAAAAGCCGTAGCTGCTTTAATCATCTTGCTTATACGTCCTTTCTTCTTCCGTCGCAGAGCGCAGGCCGCAGCTGTTATTCTTCATCAAGATAGCCGCCACGCTCGTAGGCGCGTTGAGCTTCGTCAATAGTTGGCTGCTGGCGTTTGCCACAATAGGCATATTTGAAGGCTTCTTCTTTGAGCGACTTCATCAAGGCCTTTTCGTTCGGCAACAGCAGCTGCATAGGAATTTTCTTTTCTCCCTGTTGGCGGGTGAGTGTTTCCGTGCAGTAAAATTTTTGTGTCACAATCTGGAGCGGTGTAGGGCAAAGAGCCATGCCTTCCAGCAGGACAACGAGCTGCATACCGTAGCCGTATTTTGTGCTGTCCAGAAAGTTTACCTTCGTAACTCTCAATATAATGTTTTGGCCATCGGCATTCTGCAGCGGGAATTCCAGGAAGCGGGCGGCTACGCCGGGGAGCAGCGCCCACAGTTTGCGAAAATCTTCGTGCGGCTTATCCGCGCGGCTGACAATGTTTTCCTCCGGTTCTGCATCTGCAGGACAGACGGTGTAGCGGATTTGAGTGCAGCCGCCTTTGCTCAAAATATATTTGACATCGTAGTTTTCCGTCATATTCTCACGTCCTCCTATTGTGCTGCAGCTTCATGCTTTGCTGCCTTCCAGGCGAGAAAGTCAGCGTATACGTCGGGATGGGTGGCGTAGTAGCGCTGAATGTAATCGTAAAGGGTAAGAGCACTTCTTTGAGTGATTTTACCGGATGCGCTGTTGATGATGATTTCTTTTTTCTTGCGTGCCATAATGCCCTCCTATTTCTTTAGCGTATACAGCGGAATGCGCAGCACATCGCCGGGCTGAATGAGCATGTAGCGGCTGTTGCCGAGGCCGTTTTCTTCGATGATGTAGAAAATCATTTCATCAAGATCATAGCGGTCTTGCTTTTTCAGGTACTTCAAGGCGAGGTCATAAACAGTGCCGCCAGCGCCAACGGTGGCTGTGGTGTAATTACATACATAGCGGCTATCATCGTACAGACGCCAGCCATAGGCAAGGCCGACACCGATGCCAGCGCCAAGCAGAGCCGCGATAAGAATGGAGATAATTGTTTTCATGATTTGCTCCTTTCTGCTGTTACCAGCGCCGTGTCTTCCACGAAATTTTATGGGTAATCTTGATTTGAGGATAGCCACCAATGCCGCCATAACCTCTAAAATCAGCGGGCGCAGCACAAGGCTTTTCAATGGCAGCTTTTTCCTCTTCCTGCATGCGGCAGTGTTTTTTCAGATCAAGCACGCGGCCGCAACGCAGCCAAAGCAGATATGCAAAGCGGCGTAAGGGAATTTTACGGACAGCGCCAACGCCAATAACTACAATGTTAGCTATCTTTCTTTTCACGAATTATCGCCTCCTTGCTCAGTCTGAAAAAGCGGTTGCTGGCGTAATTCACCAGCTTTTCATAAAGCTGCAGCTGCTCGATAAGCTCCATTTTGTTGTATTGGTGCCAAAAGTGCTTAGTATGGCCATTTTCTAACGGCTCCTGCTTTTTTATCTGCTCAGCAACGCTTGCGAGCTGCTTGTCAGTAGCGATAGCCTTCTGCAGACGTGCGGCCGTGCTTTTTGAGATGATGATATAGCAAAGGTCATTCTTCATTTTGTTCTGCCTCCGGAGCCAGCCAGGGATACTTTGCATAAATTTGCTTGAGAATGCTCTGAGCTGTAATAACGCTACTGCGCAGGCGGTTGATGGTAAATTCCTGCATGGCAACATAGTCTTTGTTGTCTTTATGCGTTTGGATTTCCGCCAATCTGTTTTTCACTGCCATGTGATAGCGGATGCTATTGCAGCGCAGAGCGTTGATAAGCTCAAAGGTCTGCATAGAGTCGAGCTTCAAGGTAAGAAAAGCCTTCGGCATTTGGCCATTGTTATTCTTTTCCATGTTGTACCTCCTTTGTTAATAGTCGCGCAGCTGCTTCAGCAGGCTTTTGGCGGCTTTGATTCTTTCTGTATAATCCTTGACGGTCGGACCGGTGCAGTTTTCATCTGCCTGCTTCAGTGACTGGAGCTTGTCGCTGACAACTTTGATGTAATTGCAAAGGCCACGTTCTACTGCGTTGTATTCCGGCTGTGATTTGATTCTGAGTGTTTTGGTCAGTGTTTTCGTCATTGCATTCTCCTTAGAAGCTGCGCAGCTGCTTCAGCAGGCCTTTGGCCGCTGCGATTTTTTCCTGATAATCTTCGATGTTGCCTTGTGCTACATCTTTGTGATTCTTCTGCAACCAGTCTAATTGGTTGCGGGCGTGCTGGATGTAGTTGCAGAGTGCAATGTCCAGAACGCAAACATCTGCCATTGATTTGACTTTGAGATTCTTTGCCATGATGTGCCTCCTATAATTTTTATGGGTGTAATGTCTGATTAGTGTTTGCAGTACGCCGCAATGGATGCGGTTAAGGACGCGATAGATATAATCAGCGGCAGCCAGTCCCAAAACGTCAGCGATTCCAGAAATTCGTTAGAGAAGAACGGAATACAGGAAAAGAAATAATCTCTTACTTTTCTACGTTTCAAGCCAGCTTTGTGCTGGCTTTTATTTTGCTCTTTCAGCATTTTGTCGTCTCCATTGCTTCTGCAGCTTTATCCAGATATTTTTCGTACTCTGCTTGAGAAATTAATAAGTCAGCTTCACTAATAGTTATCATTTCCGGCGGTATTCCAAAAGTCTTCTGGATGCTGTCAGCCATACGATAAGCTTCTAACTGCGTTGTAAAGCCGTTGATGGTAATGCTGTACTGCTTTACAACGTAGTGTTTTTCTTCACGCTTGCCAAAAAGCTTGCGCAAGAATCCGCTTATTCCTATGCCCTGCTGCGCAGGGCTTTTCTTTTTGTCTTTGTTCATGTTTGTACCTCCGTGATTTTGGTGACAATTACTTCTGTCGCATATTATGCGACAAGCTGGGTAAAAAAAATAGGTGTTATGTCATCATCAGAAATATCAACGATGCTGATTATCTTATCCACGTCCTTTACAAGGAGGCCTTCACCATTACGTTCTAACTTTCTGTATAACGTGGAAGGGCTTATATTCATGCGACGTGCGAGGCCAGGAATAGTCATACCAGCTTCGTAGATTTTTCCTTTTAATTTGTTTACATCTACCATCATTAAGCTCCTTTCTTTTTTTCGCATATATGCGATTTACTTTAGTTTATCACCTGCCTGGGTTGTTGTCAATATACTTTTCGCATGAAATGCGATTTTTATTTTTTATTTGCGCTTTTTGTTGCGTATTTGCGTATTTGTAGTATAATTTTCTTAGAGGTGATTTGTATGGATATTGGTAAAAAAATAAAATCAAGGCGTTTAGCTTTAGGAATGACAGCCGATAGACTAGCTGAGATTATTGGAAAAAATCGTGCTACTGTGTATAGATATGAAAACGGCGAAATTGAAAATATGCCATTGTCGGTAGTAGAACCTATCGCCAAGGCTTTGGGAATGACTCCTGATGAGTTTTTCAGCAGGTCTTCAAACGACGATGTTGTTAGCAGCGCTGAGATGGCGCTATTGAAAAAATATCGTCAATTGAATGCTAATGACAAGCAGGAGATTTTAAACTTAATAGACTTTAAGCTTTTTCAGGCAGAGAAGTCCTTTGAAGAAGGAGAAAGCAGCTGTATATAATTCATTGCGGGAGGAAGAAGTAAATGCAGCTGTTCGGAAAAGCCGGATAACTGCAGATTGCAAATAAAATACAAAAATGCCGCCAGCGCAGTGCTGACGGCAAAGAAGTAAAAATATCAATCACTATATATTGTGGTGTTAAGATGGGTAACTTTAGTATTTTAACACAACGCTTCTGAAAAAGCAAGTTTTTGTTGACAAAATTAATTATTCTGCTATAATGATTAGTACAGCGATAGTGCAGAACCTGAGGGCGATGCACGGAGGCTTGCTAATCTGCGGATTGGCAAGCCTTTTTTCGTTATATAGGAGGAATTTTATGGATAAGCCATTCAAAACATATCGGCAGCAGTTGACCATTCTTAGAGGTCGTAACCTTGTTATTAAAGACGGCAGTAAAGCAATACAGATTTTAAAAAATGAAGGCTATTATAATATCATCAACGGTTATAAAGATATATTTCTCGATATGCCGCAAACCAAACAGTATGGTGACGACAGATATAAGGCAGGCACTACTTTCGAGCATATATATGCGCTTTATAATTTTGACAGGAATATGCGAGCTATATTATTAAAGTACATTTTGAAAATGGAAACTTCGTTGAAAACGAAAGTAGCTTATTATTTCTCGCAGACGTATAAACAAAACTTCAATTATCTTGATATAAATAATTTCGATAGTTCTAACCCACAGACCGCTACCAAACTTATAGCAGACTTATCTAGCGTAATAACGAAAAATACAAAGAAGGGTGCGCTAGGCGACCAGTTTTATCATTATCTCGACAAACACAAAGAGCTGCCCTTGTGGGTGTTGGTTACAAAGATGACACTAGGCAATATTATTCATTTTTATAATGGCATGACCATGCAGACTAAACTTCTAGTTATAAATGAGATTATAAACACTTACGAAAAAACATATCGAGTCAAGCTGCTTTTAACGCCGGAACAGGAAGAAAAATTCGTCTCTAAGATGTTTGCTTTTATTAACATTTTTAGAAATGTTTGTGCTCATGAGGAGCGGCTGTATAGTATTACGGTAAAAAATAATAATAAAGTCCCTAATATAGCACTATTTCATAAAACACTGCCTAGTAACTTTTCATCACATTTTATTGATTGTGTTATAATTTTAGGCTTATTTTTGAGCAAGCGCGACTATGCTGCTATGGTTGGAGAATTTTCTGCTGAAATAGCATCTTTCGCTAAAAAATTGCCACAAAATATGTTTAATAGTGTTCTTATAAAAATGGGATTTTCAAAAAACTGGAAAGATGATTTCAAGCTAAACTAAGATATTAATAGGGGGATTTTATGGAATATGTAGCTATTGATTTTCAAACGGCCAACAGGTGGCACAAAAGCGCATGCTCTGTCGCTCTGGTTACGGTGAAAGACGGAAAGATTATTGATACTTTTTACAGTCTTATCCGTCCCGGTATTTTGCATTTCGACAAAGAAAATACGGCTTTGCATGGTATCACAAAAGAGATGGTGAAGGATGCGCCGTATTTTGATGAGCTGTGGCCGCTGATTAAGGAAAAAATTAACGGCAAAACGCTTGTCGCGCACTATGCCAAGTTTGACATGGACGTGTTGGCGGAAGAGCTGGCAGGCAACGAGCTTGCTTTCCCAAGCTGTCCCGTGTTTTGCACGTGCGTGCTTTCGCAAGCAATGTTCCCGGAGATGCCACATCATCGCCTGCAGGACGTTACCGAAAAAATAGGCTTTAACCTAGAGCAGCGTTATAACGCTATGGCGCACGCCAGAGCCTGCGTCGCTATCGTGGAATATGCCCTGAAAGCAACAGGCGCTGAGTTTTTGCAGGACGTGGCCGACGCTTATCACTTTCACCTTGGCTATATCGGCAAGGATATTGTGACGGATTGTGAATTGAAGTACGGCCGAGCTCAAGCTTATGATAGTGATTTCAAGCTGCAGCGCTCTAAGCCCATAACTTATAGTGATATGGATAATAAGGAGTATCTGAAGTACTGGGGAACGGGTGTTGTCCTTATGCTTTCAAATAAACTTTTCGGCTCGTTCGGTGATGCTGCTTTTTCAATAGGCTATTTGTTGATTTTAATCGCCACAATTTTAAGATTTAAGGATACGCAAAAGCCGTGGTTATATGGCGTTCTTAGTATTAGTTTTACTCTAGGCATTCTCGGCTTCTTTGATGTAGGCCGCGCCCCGAAAAAGTAGAGCAGCGGAACAAAATTGGCAAATGACAGGCAAATGGCAAGCAAATAAGAAGGTGAAATATCCCAACGATTGCTATTTTCGACATTTTGGGACAGTGTAAAGAAGCGGTTTCTTCGTGCTCATAAGCGCTAATGTCCCGGTAAATGCTATTGCTAAGATTTTGGGATGTAACGAAAGGAGGGTAAAGCGTGGTTAAATGTATGAAAAGCGTGGCCGAGCATGCTGTTCCCGCCGTTATCTATGCGCGGTATTCCTCCAGCCACCAGCGTGAGGAAAGCATAGAAGGCCAGGTGCGTGAGTGTCGCGAGTACGCCGAGCGCGAAGGCTACAGCGTGCTGCAGGTTTATGCAGACAGAGCTATTACCGGACGCACGGATGAACGCCCGGAGTTTCAGCGGATGCTTGCCGATGCGTCTAAGGGCGTGTTTCAGGCTATCTTGATTTACAAATACGATAGGTTTTCCCGCAACAGGTATTCCTTCGCTGTTTGGGAGACTAAGCTGAAGAAGCATGGTGTTAAGGTTATATCAGCCAGGGAAAACGTGGCTGAGGGTGCAGCCGGCATTGTGCTGAAGAGTGTGCTGCAGGGTATGGCCGAATGGTACAGCGTCGACCTGTCCGAAAAGGTTACGCGTGGAATGAAGGAGAACGCTTTGAAAGCGAAGTGGACCTCCGGCACTGTTCCCTTCGGTTATACCAGGGACGCAGAGCAGCGCTTAATAATAGATCCGGAGCGCGGCGAATATGTACGCCAGATTTTTGAAAAGGTTTTGGCCGGCGAGAAGTATGTAGATATAGCCAGCTGGCTGAACATGTTAGGCGTGCGTACCGCTAGGGGCGCAGCCTGGAATAAAAGCAGCTTTACTTGGATGCTTAAAAATGTTGTCTATACCGGTTTATTCCGGTGGAAGGACATAGAAATAAAAAACGCCGTACCGCCTATTATAAGCAAGGAGCTGTTCGAGGCAGTGCAGCGTAAACTAAAAACTTATAGAAGAAGGGGAATAAACGTGCAGAAGAGTGATAAATATTTACTTACTCCTAATATTATTTGTGGTGAATGCGGCGGACCGATGCATGGAATGAGCGGCAAGAGCAGAAGCGGTGAGCTTTATTATTATTATGCCTGCGCCAACAAAAGAGAAAAAAGAACCAGCTGCAGCATATCACCGCTGAACAGGGACGAGCTGGAGCAGGCCGTTTATAATTGTGCCCGTGAGGTGCTTTTGCATGAGGAAAACATCAAGCTGATAGCAGAGCAGGCCGAAGCTGTTGCTGAAGCTCAGGTTGATAACGAGCTGGCCGAAATGAAGGCTGAGCGCTCCCGCGTTAAGAAGAGCATAGCCAACTACGCCGCCGCCATCGCCAACGGTGCCACCAGCGGAACCATTATTGAGCTGATAAACGCTGCCGAAGCTAAGGCTGCAGCCCTGGATGAAGCTATAGCAGAGCGCGAGCTGGTAGCCGCACCGCCGAAGGTTAGCAAAGAAGCTATAGAATACTTCCTGCGCAACATCGCCGCTGCTCCGGACGATAAAATGAAAGAAAAGGTCATCAGCACCATGGTTAACTCCGTTGTTGTCGAGCGCGTACCGGATGAAGGCACAAAAAAAGACAGTGACGAAAAATATTCCATCACTGTCAGATTTAATTTTACCGATACACCGCAATTATCTGCGCTGCAGTCCTTCGATGTTCGCGAAAAGTCTAAAATGGTGACCTCGGCAGGACTCGAACCTGCGACCTTTTGATTCGTAGTCAAACGCTCTATCCAGCTGAGCTACGAGGCCAACAACAATATTTATTTTAACTGCAAGAGGCTATTTTGTCAATACTTTTTTGTGAAAAAATCTTGACTGTTTTTTCCTGGCGGGATATAATTTAGCTAATATATATGTGGCTGCTTTGCAAGGAAGCATCAGGAGGCGTATATTTGGTCTGCATTGGGATGCTTGCCGGTATAGGCGATGGGGAATTGTAATGACAGCACAAATGGTTTTTGTATTATATGTTGTTGAAGTCTGCACGATTAGGTCTGATGTGAGGCAGTATAGGGATACTGCCAGCAATGACGTTGTATTTCTTTAACAGGCATGTATAATTTAAAGGAGGATTTTTTGTGCCTGTTTCTTTAGTCATCTTAATACTGTACATTGTTGCTTTGTTCGCTATCAGCTGGTATGCAAAAAAACGTAGTGAAGGCAATAACGAAAACTTTGCTCTTGCGGGACGCAGACTTTCTGCGCCTTTGATTTGTGTTACTATCATCGGTCTGGCTGTCGGCGGTGCGTCGACTATCGGCGTTTCTGAGCACGCCTTCCGTGTTGGTCTGAGTGCCGGCTGGTATACGATTGCCTGGGCTTTGGGCGCGATTGTTATGGGCTTGTTCATGGCTAAAAAGTACCGTGAACAGAACATTACGACTATCACCGAGCTTATTGAACGCCATCATACCAAGGGCGCGGTAATCCTGGGCGTTTTCTGCCAGATTGTTATTCAGTTGGTAATCATCAGTCTGCAATATATTGCGGGTGGCAGTATTCTGCACGCAATTCTGCCGGATATCTTTGACTTCCACACAGGTATGATTGTCAGCGCTATCACTTTCATCGGTATTACCTTTATCGGTGGTATGTGGTCTGCATCCTTATCTAATGTATTGAATATTATCCTGATTTACGTTGGTATCTTGGCGGCAACGATTATTCAATTCAAAAAAATCGGCAGCATGGATCATCTGGCTGCTGCTTTGCCGGCTAATGTGCCTTGGTTCAGCTTCATTGACGGTGTTGGCCCTGTAACCATCACCAGCTGGGTCGTAACCCTTATTACCGTAAATCTTTCTCTGCAAAGTATTCTGCAGATTTCTTTAGGCGCTAAAGACGCTGCAACTGCTAAGAAGGGCTTCGTCTGGGGCGGCATTCTGATGCTGCCGGTAGGCGTTCTGGCTGCCTTCCTTGGTCTTGTTGCTAAAGCTATGTATCCTGATGCGCAGGCTGCATTGGCGCTGCCGCAGGTTATCGTAGGCCTGCAGCCGGTATTAGCAGGTGTTACGCTGGCAGCTCTGTGGGCTGCGGATGTATCTACCGCCTGCAATCTGCTGCTTAGTGCCGGTACCCTGTTCTCCAGTGATATTTACAAGCGCTTCATCAATCCGCAGTGCGACCAGGCGCGTCAGCTGCTGATGACACGTGCTTGCATTATTATCAGCGGTATCCTTACCTTGGGACTTGCTATGAGCGTATCCAGTATTTTGGGTACGATTATGATCGGTCTGTCTTTGACTGCTGCCTTCAGCGTTATCGTAATCGTAGCGCTGTTCTTCCCGCAGTATGCTTCTAAAGCCGCAGGCTTCTGGACTTTGCTGGCAGGTCTGGTGCTGCTGGTGCTGTGGCAGCTTACTCCGGCAGTACGCATTTTCCCGAACGTAATCTATATGGAATGGCTGGTATGCATTGCTGCTTATGCTATTGCTGCAATTGTTTGCCCGGCCAAAAAAGCAGTTGCTGTTGAAGGTAACTGATAAAAATTTTATTCAATAATTAAAGCCATCTCTGTTCTTCTGAAGAATTGCAGAGATGGCTTTCTTGGTTAGTAGCGTAAGCGCATACTTGCAGCAAAAAATCCGGTTCTTTGTCAAGTTTTGGGGTATTCAAGACTTTAACATCATAGACCTAGACAA
>OHWG01000142.1_pt1 | contig 45546 bp, 48 predicted proteins | sample 1579621 | NCBI WGS metagenome assembly OHWG01 (sample SAMEA3882544, study PRJEB24775) | human gut metagenome | biome: human-associated habitat; feature: intestine environment; material: feces | place: Netherlands | collected 2009/2010
GCACAACTAGTGCCCGGGAGAAAAAATAATTTACACACAAATTAGGACTTGACTATTTTAACCGACAAAAATCCGAAAAATAGTTGTTTAGTAAAATAGTTTAAGCAATTGTAAGTGAAATACAAAGCAAAAAGTCCCCGCTTTTAAAGAAAAGCGGGGACTTCAACGCTAAAATAATCAGTTTTCGAATGCTGCCTGCATTTGCGGAACGATTTGTTTCTTGCGAGAAACAACGCCCGGAAGATCGACTTTGTTATCGACAAGCTTTTTGCCAAAGGCCTTTTCGACAACGTCTTGCGGTTCACCGACAACGAGCAAGCGCGTATCGGAATCAAGGATGTTCGTAACCATCAGCAAAAAGAGATTATAGCCTTCTTCTTGGTTTTGCTTCTCGATTGCGGCTCTTAAAGCACTTTCGCGTGCAAACACTTCATCAAGATCGACCGTATTCACTTGATCGACGCGAACAGTCTTTCCGCCCATTTCAAAGGACTTGGCGTCAGCCGTGATGAGTTCTTCTTCAGTCTTTGAAGCAAGGTTCGTGCCTGCTTTGAGCATTTCCAAACCATACTTTTCGTAATCAACGCCGGCGATTTGAGCAAGTTCTTCAACAGCTTGCTTATCTTCATCCGTTGTCGTCGGAGACTTGAACAAAAGCGTATCGGAAATGATTGACGAAAGCATCAATCCGGCGATCTTTTCAGGAACTTCAACGCCTGAAGCCTTATATTCCTTATAAACGATCGTGCTGCAGCATCCGAGCGGTTCTGCATGATAATACAAAGGTGCCGCCGTATCAAAGTTTGCGATCCTGTGATGATCAACAACGTGAGTCACCGTAAGATCTTTAATGTCATCAACGCTTTGCTGCGGTTCGTTGTGATCGACGAGCATGACTGCTTCGACTTCATCGGAAGCTTTTTCAATTACGCGAGGTGCTGGTTCTTTGAAATAATCCAAAACAAACTTTGTCTCTTCGTTAGGTTCGCCCAGGGCAACGGCTTCAGTTTCAAAACCGCGCTGATTTTGAAGATATGAATATGCTTTTGCGGCGCAAATTGCGTCCGTATCGGGGTTTTTGTGGCCAAAAACGAGTTCTTTCATTAGGCTGATTCTCCTTTTGAATAATATACTTTAATTATACCCCCCATAATATAAAAATACAATTATGAGTTAGTTTTCAGTATTGATTTTCTTAAGGTGTTCAATATAGTCGGCTTCGCTCAGATATGCGTCAAATGCATTTAAAAAATTAGCAATTCTCGGAATTTGATTTTTGCCTTTTCTGAAAACAAAAGACAAATCAAACTTGATTTCCGGCTCAAACAAGGCCGTCATCAGTCGTCCGTTGTTATGAGCCTCAACAAATGACGTCGGCAAAGCCGTATAGACGTCAGTCTTATTTGCAAAAGAAAACAGCTGGGCAGGCGTCGCAAAGTGAGCAACGCTTGTCGGTTTGTCGATCAGAGCATTTTTATAGGCTTCGCGAATCACGTCGTTGACATAATACTGCGGAGGATAAGTCACCCAATCGTTCGTCAGCGTATCCTTCAATCGGATTCGCTTACGCTTGCTTAATTCCTCGTTGTTGTGAATAAACAACAAATCCTCCGTAACGATTTTCTTTGATTCGTACGGTTTCCAATTCTTAATGCTTTCATCTGGAAGATATGTAACAGCAAGATCAATAGTATTGTTTTCGAGTCGCTCCCAAATCTCTTTGCGCGTCAATGAATGCAGCGTCAACTTAATTCCATGATTATGCTTATAATAATCCGTAATGAAACTTGCAAAAACGCTGCTTTCGATGGAAGCCAAAATTCCGATGCTGATTGAACCCTGAGTCGCGCTTGTCGTTTGCTGAATCTCATCGGCAGCCTTGTTTAAGGTTTCGTATATCTGATGCGTGGCATCAAGCATCGTGTAACCCGCATCAGATAGGTGCAATTTTTTCCCGACTGAATAAAACAACGGCGCACCGACCGTCCGTTCAAGCTTTTTGATCTGTTGGGTCAAAGCCGGTTGCGTAATCCCCAGAATCTGCGCTGCTTGCGTATAGCTCATCGTTTCGGCAAGCTGCAAGAAATAACTGAGCGTCTTGGAGGAAAAAATCGTATCTTGTTTTGTTTTCATAACATTTTCCTTTCAGGTTTGTTAATAATTAATTTATTTGACATCCCTAAAAACTTATCAATATATAAATTATAATACATCAAATTTACTCAATTGTTAATTAACAATTCCATGAACATGAATAATCTTCCGATTTTTAAATAACAAAAAGCCCGGATAAAATCCAGGCTTCTTCTTATTTGACGTTCAATGCATCTTTCAGCGTCTTTTGAACGCTTTGCAATTCCGATTGACTGACGACTTCATATGAAACGCCGTCAATCATATCGCCCTTGCCTTGCAGCTGAACTTGTTTGATATTCTTCGCTCCCGAATACCCCGTTGCAATTTCTTTAACGTCATCAAACGTCAAGTCGGTCTTCATGTTTGATGAAATGGCGTTGAGAATCTTTTGATACTTGAGCAGGCTGCCAAGGGAAGCAATTTTTTCTACCATGGCCTGAACTACCAAACGCTGACGCATCTGCCGTCCGTAATCTCCGCGAGCATCTTCGTGACGCATTCGCGTATATGCCAAAATATTGCTTGAATCAATCGTTACGGTTCCCTTGCTGAAATGCTTGCCAAAACTCGTAAACTCAAGGTCATTGTCGACCTGAACGGGTCCGATCGCATTTGAAAGCTGCTCCAACCCTTTCATGTTCAATTCGACATAATGATCGATCGGAATGTCGAGATAGGATTGGATCGTGTTCAACGCCCCTGTCATGCCGTCATATGAATATGCGGCATTGATCTTGTTGTTGCCGGGATGTCCTTCAATATGAACCAAAGTATCACGCGGAACCGATACGAGCGTCGTTTGACTCGGCGTTACGGCCGCTACCATGATGGTATCGGTTCGTCCGCGATATGTACGTCCGTATTCGCCGGTATCGCTGCCCAGAAGAAGGACGGAAAACGGTTGTTTCCTAGACATGTCGACTGAGTTTTCACGCTTCTTTTTATAGTTTACTTTCTTGAAAGAACGATCGACTGCATCTTTGGCAGAAAAATAAAACTTCGCCAAAACAACTCCGTCAACAAGCAAGAAGACACAAACGATTCCCAACAGCCACTTCCACCAAACGTGTTTTCTGTGATGGTGATGATGATGATTACTCATGTAAAACACCTGCTTCCTTTGCAACCTTAGATTGCAAATTATTTATACGACAATGTAATTATAGCAATAAAATCATCAATTGCATTAAAAAGCTTTATTTTTTCATAAAACTGTAACACATAGTCCAAAATATAAACTAAAACCTCGCTCATTCAAAAGCAGAGCGAGGTCTTGATTTAATCAGTCCAGCCAGTTTTCAGGATCTTCACGCCATCTGTGAAGCAATTCCTGTTCTTCTTTCGTGATGTATGATTCTTCAACTGCTGCTTCAAGCAGTTCCGTATAGTTCGTCAATGTTGCAAACGGAACGCCGGCTTTTTCAAAATTGCCGTTGACGCTAGGAAGCTGGTAGGAAAAGATTGCGCATACGCCGATAACGTCTGCGCCTTCGTTTTCCGCAGCTTTGACAGCTTTTAAAACGCTGCCTCCGGTTGAGAGCAGATCATCAATGACGATTGTCTTTTGCCCTTTTTCAAGCACGCCTTCAATCTGTTTGCCGCGCCCATGATCCTTTGGCTTGGAACGAACGTACACCATTGGAAGATTCAATTCCTGAGCAATCCATGCGGCATGAGGAATTCCCGCCGTGGCAGTTCCGGCGATCATTTCCGTTTCCGGAAACTTCTCCTTGATTATCTCGGCAATGCCTTTTGCAATCCTGGTTCTGATTTCAGGATAGCTGATCGTTAAACGATTGTCGCAATAAATCGGACTTTTGATGCCGCTGGCCCACGTAAAAGGTTCTTTTGGCGAGAGTTTCACTGCATTTATCTTAAGCAGGTCCTTTGCTGTTTGTTTCATTGTTGATTCCTCCATAAGTTTGAGACTAAGCGATACGCTTCAACAGGATTTTGAGCCTGGGTAATTGCTCGTCCGACAACGATTGCCGAAGAGCCGTTCATTTCAGCTTCGTCAGGCGTCATCACGCGTTTCTGGTCGCCGACATCTCCGCCTTTTAAACGAATTCCAGGCGTGACGCGCAAAAAATCGTCATTGGTTGCATCGGCAATCATCCGAGCTTCCCAAGCTGAACAGACAACGCCGTCCATCCCGCTTTGCTGTGCCAGTTCTGCGTAGCTTTTGACGCTTTCAGTCAAATTGCAGGCAATGTGCTGTTCTTTTTTTGCCATTTCAGGACTCGTCGATGTCAATTGCGTAATCGCCAAAAGTTTCGGGGCTTTTTTGCCATTGCTTTGAGCACCTTCCAACAAACCGTTTTTTGCAGCTTTCATCATTTCGCTGCCGCCACTTGCGTGCAAGGTCGTCAATGAGACGCCGAGTTTTCCAAGCACGCGCATTGCTGATTCGACCGTATGCGGAATGTCGTGGCATTTCAGATCCAAGAAGACATCGTGTCCCAGATCCATAATTTCTTTGACCATGTCCTGCCCTTCGGAATAGTAAAGTTCCATTCCGATTTTGACGAACAGCTTTTCTTCTTCAGGAAATTTTTTTAAGAAATTTCGACATGCCTCTCTGTCAGGAAAATCCAGAGCTATGATTGGACGCTCAATTTTCATTTGCAAATGCCTCCTTGACTTCTTTTCGCAGTTCTTCCAATGATGAAATTTGAAGCTCGTCCATCAAATCGGGAAGCTTTTCAATCAAATGCGGGCAAATCAGCGGATCATCGAAATGGGCCGATCCTACCTGCACGGCGGAAGCACCCGCAAGATACATTTCAATGATATCTTCAGGCCGTTCGATTCCGCCAACGCCAATAATCGGCAAATCGCAAACATGGGCAACTTGATAAATCATGCGAATCGCAACGGGAAGAACTCCGTGACCGGAAAATCCGCCTGTCAGATTGCCCAAAACGGACTTTCTCGTCTTGAGGTCGATATGCATCCCGAGCAAAGTATTGATCATCGTCAATCCGTCAGCCCCGCCTTCTTCAACTGCTTTGGCAATTGCGCAAATATCCGTGACGTTCGGAGAAAGCTTGACGTATACCGGCACGCTGGAAGCTTTTTTGACTTCTTCTGTCAGCTTCTTGGCAACTTCCGGAACGGTTCCGAAAGCCATGCCGCCTTTTTTGACGTTCGGGCAAGAAATGTTGAGTTCCAAAGCATCAACGTAGCCGCTTTGAGACAAGCGGGATGCGACTTCGACGTAATCTTCCTCAGAAGAGCCGCCGACGCTTCCGATAATTGGCAAAGAAGGATACGATTGCTTCAATGAAGGCAGTTTTTCAGCAATAACCGCTTCAAGCCCTGGATTTTGCAAACCGACGGCATTCAAAACCCCATTATCCATCAAGGCGATTTTAGGGTTGGGATTCCCTGTTCTGGCTTCAACCGTCGTTGTCTTGACAACGATTGCGCCCAATTCATTCAAATCATATTTCGGATTTTCGCCAAAGCCAAAAGTACCGCTGGCCGGCATAACCGGGTTCTTCAAGTCAAGTCCTGGGAGCTTGACTGCTAGACGTTCATCAGACATGAAACTACCTCCAAAGATTTTATAATGACTCCGTTGCAAACGAACGGTTTTCAAGCGCGCGCAATAAAGCGTCCGCGGTATTCAAAGACGTCAGCAATGCAATGTTGTGTTCGATTGCGGTCTGACGGATGACGAAACCGTCAGAAGACATCTCCTGATCGTGACTCATTGTATTGATTACAAGATCAACTTCATTGTTCATCAAAAGTTTGATAATTGCCGGATCATTTGAATCTTCTTCACCGATCTTGGAAACTTTCGTCGCATGCAGCCCGTTTTGACGCAGGAATTCGGCTGTACCCTTGGTTGCAAAAATACGGTACCCGATTTTTGCAAATCTTTCCGCAAGCGGAAGAACAACATTTTTATCCTTATCTTCAATCGTGAACAAGACGCGTCCGCATTCTGGAAGCAGCATATTGGCACCGGCAAATGCCTTATACAAAGCTTTTTCAAAATTAAAGTCGCTGCCCATGACTTCACCCGTAGACTTCATTTCCGGCCCAAGGAAGCTGTCAACGTCAGCCAGCTTGCTGAATGAAAAGACAGGTGCTTTGACGTGAACCTGTTTTGATTCTTGATAAAGTCCGGACTCGAATCCGAGCTCTTTAAGCGACTTGCCCAAAATGACCTGGGTTGCCACCTGCGTCATTTCGATTCCGGTAATCTTGCTTAAAAACGGCACCGTGCGACTTGCTCGCGGATTGACTTCAAGGACGTATGCTTCACCCTTGTGAATAATGAACTGAATATTCATGATGCCGATGCACTTCAAAGCAACGGCAAGCTTCTTCGTTGCTTCAACGATCTGATCCTTGACATCTTGCGAGAAGCTTTGCGGCGGATAAACAGCCATTGAGTCGCCAGAGTGTACTCCGGCATGTTCAATGTGTTCCATGATTCCCGGCAACAAAACGTCTTTTCCGTCACAGATTGCATCAACTTCACATTCATACCCTTCAAGATATGCATCGACCAAAATCGGATGGTCAATTTCTGCTTTGGCATTATGTGAAAGATATTCCTCAAGTTCTGCATCATTGTTGACGATTTCCATTGCACGCCCGCCAAGAACGTAGCTTGGGCGAACGAGAACCGGATATCCGATTTCATGAGCACATTCCATAACCTGTTCTTGAGTCGTTGCCGTTTTGCCGATCGGTTGTTTCAAACCAAGATTATTGATGACCTGATCAAATAATTCGCGATCTTCTGCCCGATCAAGGTCTTCGACCGTTGTTCCGAGAACCTTGACGCCATGTGCTTCAAGTCCGGCAGCAAGGTTGATTGCGGTTTGTCCGCCGAATTGGACGATAACCCCGAGCGGCTGTTCCAGTTCGATGACGTTTAAAACGTCTTCCAAAGTCAAAGGTTCGAAATAAAGCTTGTCTGAAATCGAAAAATCGGTCGAAACCGTCTCAGGGTTAGAATTCATGACAATTGCTTCATAACCGGCCTTTTGAATGGCCTTGACGCTGTGAACCGTCGCATAGTCGAATTCTACGCCCTGTCCGATTCTAATCGGACCAGAACCGATGACGAGGACTGAAGGCTTGTCTGATTTAATGCTTTCGTTTTCTTCATCATATGAGCTGTAGAAGTACGGAGTGTGTGATTCGAATTCGGCAGCGCAAGTGTCAACCATTTTATAAACCGGCAAAATCTTATTTTCATGGCGCAATGAACGGACCTCGTCTTCATCCATGTCCCACAGCCTGCCGATCGTATGATCGCTGTATCCGTAGTATTTGGCCGTTTTCAAGATTTCGATGTCTCCAACGTTGTGCGCAAGTTCCGTTTCAAGTTCAACGATGTGTTTGATGATGTCAAGGAAATAAACGTTAATCTTTGTCAGTTCGTTGACTTCTTCCAACGTAAATCCTCTTCTGAACGCTTCTGCAATGTAGAAAATGCGATCATCCTGCACGTGGAAAAGCTTGTCTTCAACCTCATCGTCACTGGCATCACGCGCTTCTTGGCTGATAAGATCCTTTTCATCGATTTCAAGTGAACGAACGGCCTTTTGAATTGCCTCTTCGGCATTACGACCGATCGCCATGACTTCGCCTGTAGCCTTCATCTGTGTTCCTAAGCGACGATCGGCACGCGGGAACTTGTCAAACGGCCAGCGCGGAATTTTGGCAACCACATAGTCAAGTGCCGGTTCAAATTCCGCATATGTCGTTCCGGTAACCGGGTTGATGATTTCATCCAAAGTCAAACCAACGGCAATTTTGGCAGCCATCTTTGCAATCGGATATCCGGTAGCCTTTGAAGCAAGCGCACTGGAACGCGAAACGCGTGGATTGACTTCAATAACGTTGTATTCATAACTGTTCGGATCGAGCGCCAATTGAACGTTGCAGCCGCCTTCGATCTTCAAAGCACGAATCAGTTTCAGCGCACAATCGCGCAGCATTTGATATTCGCGATCGGTCAGAGTCTGCGTTGGTGCGAGCACGATCGAGTCTCCGGTATGGATCCCGACAGGATCGAAGTTTTCCATTGAGCAGACAACCATTGCGTTGTTTGCTGAATCGCGCATGACTTCATATTCGACTTCTTTATAGCCTTTGATCGATTTTTCAATCAGACATTGCGTTGCGGGAGAAAGATCAAGTCCGTTTGCACAAATTTCTTGCAGCTGCTGCTTGTTGTCGCACATGCCACCGCCTGTTCCGCCCATGGTAAATGCAGGGCGCACGATTACAGGATAGCCGATCTCATCGGCAAATTCCAAAGCTTCTTCAACGGTATTGACAGTTTTTGAGGCCGGAATCGGCTCGTTTAAATCTTGCATCAACTCTTTGAATTTTTCGCGATCTTCAGCCTGATCGATTGCTTCAAGCTTCGTGCCTAAAAGTTCAATATGCAGTTCATCCAAGATGCCTGTCTTGGCAAGCGCAATCGCCAAGTTGAGTCCGATTTGCCCTCCGAGAGTCGGAAGCAGGGCATCCGGATATTCTTGACGCAAAATCCGTGAAACGGATTCCGTCGTCAAAGGCTCAATGTAGACTTTGTCCGCAATCTTCGTATCCGTCATGATCGTTGCCGGGTTGGAATTGACCAAAACAACTTCATAGCCTTCTTCACGCAATGCCATGCAAGCCTGCGTTCCGGAATAATCAAATTCGGCAGCTTGTCCGATGATGATCGGGCCGGATCCGATCACCATGATTTTATGAATATCTGTTCTCTTAGGCATTGCTCTTTCCTTCCTTTCTATGGTCAATCATATGCATGAAATCGTCAAACAAATCGTCTGCATCATGCGGACCAGGAGCCGCATCCGGGTGAAACTGAACGGTAAATGCCGGGTAGCGCTTGTGACGCAGACCTTCGACCGTATTGTCGTTGATTTCACGGTGAGTAATGATGAGTTCATTCGTATCGACTGATTCAGGCTTGACCGCATAACCATGGTTTTGCGAAGTGAAATTGATGCGGCCGGTCGCAATTTCTCTTACCGGATGGTTGAATCCGCGATGACCGAATTTCATCTTGTAGGTATCGGCACCGTTTGCCAAAGCAAAAATCTGATGTCCGAGACAAATGCCAAAAAGAGGCAGGTGCTTTTCGATTTCCTTGACCATTTCGATTGCAGAAGGCACGCTCTTCGGATCTCCAGGCCCGTTAGACAGCATCACGCCATCCGGCTTGAGAGCCAAAATTTGTTCTGCCGTCGTATTGTAAGGAACGACGATCGTATTGCAGTCACGCTTTGCAAGTTCGCGCAAAATGCTGTGCTTTGCGCCGAAATCTACCAAAACGATGTTGCGCTTGCTGCCAGGGTTTGGATAAGGACGCTTGGTCGAAACCTGTGCCACGACCTGATCGCTGATTACGGTAGCATGAAGCTGGTCGAATGCATGCTTCAAATCATCAACAGGATCAATCAAACTGCCCTTCATTGTCCCATGAACACGCAGCTTTTTGGTCAACGCGCGCGTATCGATTCCTTTTATTCCAGGGATATTCATCTGTTTCAAGAAATTATCGAACGTATCCTGCTTGCGCCAGCTGTCGGAAACGCGTGCGACTTCGCGACAAACGACGCCGCGACAGTTGGGCTGAAGCGATTCGTAATCATCAAGGTTGACGCCGTAGTTTCCGATCAGCGGATTAGTGAAAACCAAAATCTGGTTTGCAAACGATTGATCCGTCACTGCTTCTTGATAACCGGTCATCCCGGTCGTAAATACGACTTCGCCTGTCGTTTGGCAATCGGCTCCAAATGCCTCGCCTTTATAGACCGTGCCGTCTTCTAGGACCAAATAACGTTTCATCGGTTAATTCCCCCTCTTGTAAGCAATTTTGCCGTCAACCAAGGTCATTGCGGTCGAGGCATGAACGGTTTCTCCCGTAAACGGAGTATTGATTCCTTTGGATAAATATTCTGATTCCTTGATCGTCGTTTCGTGATTAAGATCGAACAAAGCCAGGTCGGCTGGCTTGCCGGGCAGAATTTCGCCGGCTTTTTCAATCTTGAAAATTTCAGCCGGATTGATGCTCATCCAATTAAGCAACTGTTCCAACGTAAATACGCCGGTTCTGACATAACGCGTATACAGCATGCTGAAAGCTGTTTCGCTCCCTGTAATGCCAAATGAAGCATTACGCATGTCGCCTGTTTTTTCATCAACGCTGTGCGGAGCATGATCCGTAGCAATAACGTCGATTGTTCCGTCCAAAAGGCCGTCAATCAAAGCCTGCTGATCATTTTTTGTTCTAAGCGGAGGATTCATCTTGTAGTAGCCGTCATTTCCGGGGATGTCCTCTTCATTTAAGAGCAAGTGGTGCGGTGCGACTTCGCAAGTCACATTGATTCCATGCTGTTTTGCCAAGCGAACGAGCTCAACGCTTTCGACGGTCGAAACGTGACAGATGTGATAATGAACGCCGGTTTCTTTTGCCAACAAAAGGTCGCGCGCGATCTGCGATGATTCACTGATCCCCAAAATCCCGGGCAGGCCAAGTTCTTCGGCACGTTTGCCGGCATTCATCACGCCGCCGAACAACAATGAGTTGTCCTCAACGTGCGCAACGATTGGCATGTCGATTTCAGCGGCAGCTTTCATCGCAAGATACATCGTGCCCGCCGTTTGAACGCCGCATCCGTCATTGCTGAAGCCGAATGCGCCGGTTTCTTTCAAAGCTTCATAATCAACGCGTTCTTCTGATTTCAATCCTTTTGTGATTGAAGCGTATTGCAAAACATGAACCGCACCGTCTTTTTTGTTCAAATCCAGCATGTGCTGAAGCTTTTCAGGCGTATCCGGAACGGGATCGAGGTTTGGCATCGCGCAAACAGTCGTATATCCGCCATGCGCAGCTGCCATGCTGCCCGTTTTAATCGTTTCCTTGTATGTGAAACCAGGTTCGCGATAATGAACGTGAACGTCTACCAAACCTGGGGCAACCAAAAGTCCTGATGCATCAATCGTTTCATCGATGTTATCCGTCAAATCTGCCAAATCTTTACCAAGAGCTTTGATCTTGCCGTTTTCAATCAAAATATCCTCATCAGTAAATTTGCCGGCTTGATAAACCGTACCGTTCTTAATAAGCATTTTCATTATTCCAAACCTCCCAGCTTGCGTCCGCGCATCACTGCCTCAATCATTGCCATTCTCATAAAGACGCCGTTTTGCATCTGAACTTTGAAACGAGACTTATCTGATTCGACAAGTTCCGACGCAAGTTCGACGCCACGGTTGATTGGACCTGGATGCATGATAATTGCATCGTCTTTCATTTTTGCATAGCGTTCTTCGTTAATGCCGTATTTTTTATGATATTCTTCAGGATTAAAGGAACCCTCGTTTGAATCTTCGTCATGACGTTCATGCTGAACTCTAAGAAGCATCATCACGTCCATTTTTTCAACTAATTCATCGACCGGAAGATATTTGCCATATTTTCCGAATTCGTCAGAATACCAGTATTCAGGACCTGAAAAATACACTTCTGCGCCAAGCTGCGTCAAAAGCTCCATATTGCTTCTTGCAACGCGGGAATTTGTCAAGTCGCCGATAATCGCAACTTTCAATCCTTCAATTCTTCCGAAATGGTCATGAATGGTCATCATATCGAGCAGACATTGAGAAGGATGCTGTCCGCTTCCGTCACCAGCGTTTACGATTCCGATATCAAGCGTTTGATTAGCGGATGTTTCAATCAAATCGTCGTAATAATTATTTTCCTTATGGCGAATAACGGCTAAGTCCAATCCGATTGCGTCCATTGTCAAAAGCGTATCGTAAAGCGTTTCTCCCTTCTTGACCGAACTGTGTGCCGGATCAAAAGGAATAACGGTTAAGCCAAGTTTTCTTTCGGCCATCTCAAAGCTCGTATGCGTTCTTGTCGAATCTTCAAAAAACATATTGACCGAATACACCGGATTCGTCAACGTCTCAGGAGTTCCGCCGTGCTTGAAATATTCAGCTCTTTCGATCAATGCTGAAACATCATCGTTGCTCAAATTTTCAATCGTTACAAAATGCGGTAATTTAACAGCTTTCTTTTCGATATTCATTCTTGTCTGTCCTTTATCTTTAATTTAATTTAAAAAAAGACCTGAATCCGCAATCAGATCCAGATCTGCAAAGGTTCGCCAAAACATACGCACTTGTGCATACGCCAAGCGTCTCAACCTTTTTGCCCTCTCTGGAGTCAGTTAAACGGTTGCTGCTTAACTATTCTGAGTATCACGCAATTCAATGCCGTCTTTTCCGTCGATTTCCTCAACATAAACTGCGATTTCTTCATCAAGCGAAGTCGGAATGTTCTTGCCGACAAAATCTGCACGAATAGGAAGTTCGCGATGACCGCGGTCAACGAGCACTGCCAAGTTAATCGTTTTAGGACGTCCTTGATCCATCAATGCATCAAGAGCCGCTCTGATCGTGCGTCCCGTAAACAAAACGTCGTCAACCAAGATCACGTGTTTGCCCGCAATGTCTTGGCCAAGTTCGCTGTCGTTAACGACAGGTTCTTTGAGATGTCCGTCTTTAGGGCTGACATCATCACGATATAAGGAAATATCAATTGCGCCAACAGGAATATCGGCACCTTCAAGCTGTTTCAAGCGTGAAGCGATGCGTTGCGCAAGATAAACGCCTCTTGTCTTGATGCCGACAAGGACGATTCCTTCAATTCCCTTGTTCTTTTCAATAATTTCATATGTCATGCGCGTCAAGGCACGCTTCATTGCCATTGCATCGCAGATCTCTTTTGTCATGTCAGGATCCTCCTTAAGATTTCAGTCCGATAAAAAAACCACTCAGCCTAAAACGTACTGTTTAAGGCTAAGTGGTAAACGAATTTCATCAGTAACGGCACACTGATTCCATTGCTCAATCCGCACCTTCTTAGCCTCTCTGGACTAATTTTAAAGGACTTATCATTAACATACAAGTTACACTAAACGATTGGTTTTGTCAAGTTTTTCCAGGCATTCTTGAAAAATTTTCGGCAAAGGAGCTTCAAATATCAACAATTTTCCAGTCGTCGGATGAACGAAACCGAGCTTTCCCGCGTGAAGGAACTGACCGTTTCCCTTAATGGTCTTTTTCGGACCATATAGCGGATCACCGACAAGCGGATGACCGATGTATTTCATATGAACCCTGATCTGATGGGTCCTGCCAGTTTCAAGAATACACTTTACGAACGTATAATCGCGATATCTTTTCAAAACCTTAAAGTGCGTCACTGCATTTCGCCCGTCTTTGACAACGGCCTGTTTCTTTCGATCTTTTAAACTTCGGCCGATTGGAGCATTTATCGTTCCCTCGTCTTCAGCGATTCTTCCGTGCACCAAAGCAACGTACTCGCGAATATTCGTTTTATCCTTAAGCTGTTTTGCAAGAGATCGATGAGCCTTGTCATTTTTAGCAACCATCAGCAAACCTGAAGTGTCCTTGTCGATTCGGTGGACGATTCCCGGTCGAAAGGTTCCGTTGATCGTCGACAACGGACAATGATATAACAAAGCGTTGACCAATGTATGCTCATCGTGTCCCGGAGCCGGATGAACAACCATACCTTGCGGCTTGTTGATGACGATTACGTCGTCATCTTCGTAGACGATATCCAATGGAATATTTTCCGGTCTTAATTCAAGCGTCTTAGTTTCAGGTTCTTCAAGTCTGATCACATCGCCTGACTTAACCTTGTACTTTGCTTTTTCGGTTTTGCCGTTAACGGTAATGTTTCCACCATCGAGCAGCTGCTTGATTTGCGAACGCGAATAATCCGAAAAAATTTCGCTGCAGACCTTGTCCAAGCGTCCGTTTTGCATTTCAACAACTGTTTCCTTCATAATTCATCATCCTTCAGCATTGCAATCAAAATCACTGCCACGCCGATCGTCAATGCACAATCGGCGACGTTGAAAATCGGAAAATTGATAAAGTCAAGCTGGAACATGTCGACGACGTATCCTAAACGCAAACGATCGATAAAATTTCCAATTGTCCCGCCAATCATTAAGGACAGTCCCGTTAAATACAGAGGCCTGTTACGAAACTTACAAAAAAAGAAAGCCATCACTGCCAAAGAAACGATCGAAATGATTACGAAAAACCAAATCTGTCCAAGCAACATGCTCCAAGCCGCACCATAATTTCTGATGTGAGCAAGCGATAAAATTCCGTCGACTACGCTGATGTTGGTATTAAGTTTGATCGATCCGACAATCAGATGTTTGACCGTCTGATCCAATATGACGATTGCTACTATTACTACAAAATATAGAGGCATCTTTTTCTTACCTTTCTGTTGAATGTCACTTAACACAGTATACACTAAAAAAACGGGGAATTAAATCCCCCTGATTGTTAAGTGTTTTTTTGCATTTAAGTTAAAGTAACATAATATAATTTCTTAAGACGGATTTGGCAGCAAAAAAGACCGAAAATAATCTGCCTTAGAGTCAAACACCACCGACTAGCGCATTAAAAACCCGGATTTCTTCGTATGCATGACAACCGCCTGCAATGATGGAAATAAGAAATAGCCGAAAAAAGGTCTGTCGGCAAATTTGAATGAGATCTTGGCTGAAACGGTTGAGCAGCGCCAATCTTTAAAAAGATAGTTTTTCTCATATAAAAATCAAAGAAAAACCGGACAAATTCAATCGCAAATCGACCGCCTTTGTCCGGCTTTTCATTTATTTCAAGAGGAAAACGAGAATTTTTCCCCAGCCTCTTCAATAGAAATCTTTACTTTTGTCAAGCCCTATCAATATAAGCCTTCAATTACGCCTTCGTCCGTCAGATCCATCCCCATGGCGGCAGGAACCTTAGGCAGTCCGGGCATCGTTAAAACATTGCCTGTCAATGCAACCAAAAATCCCGCTCCAAGCTTCGGCACGAACTCGCGAACATGAATCGTAAATCCTGTCGGTGCTCCAAGAAGGCTGGCATCATCCGACAATGAGAATTGGGTTTTGGCCATGCAGACAGGCAACTTGTCCCAACCTAATTTGTGGAACTGTGCAAGCTGTTTTTTCGCCTTTGGTCCGAATTCGACTCCGGCTCCACCATAAATTTCCTTAACGATTTTTTCAATCTTGACTTCAACCTCATCATCTGCATCATACAAAGGCTTGAATTCCGTTTTTTTGTCGCATGCTTCGACAACGGCGTCCGCAAGTTCCAAAGCCCCGTTTCCGCCTTTGGCCCAAACATCGCAAACAAAAGCTTTGGTTCCGTTTTGTTCGCAGAGCTCTTGAATTTTTTGAAGTTCAGCGTCAGTATCTTGAACGAAACGGTTGAGCGCAACGAGAACCGGCAAGCCGTAGCGCTGCATGTTTTGCACGTGCTTTCTAAGATTTGCATAGCCTTGCTCGACTGCTGCAACGTTTTCAGCATCCAGCTCTTTTTTGGAAACCCCACCGTTCATCTTAAGCGCACGGACCGTCGCAACGATTACTACGGCATCTGGCGTCTTGCCCAAAACCGGTGCTTTGATGTCCAAGAATTTTTCTGCCCCTAAGTCGGCACCGAACCCGGCCTCGGTAATCGTATAATCTGCCAGATCAAGGCAGGTCTTCGTTGCAAATACGCTGTTGCATCCATGAGCGATATTGGCAAACGGGCCGCCGTGAATGACAGCTGGCGTATGTGCCAACGTCTGAACGAGGTTCGGCTTGATTGCGTCCTTCAAAAGAACGGCAATCGCACCGGTCACTCCAAGCTGGTCAACCGTAACCGGCTGTCTGTCAAAAGTATATCCGATGACGATGCGTCCAATGCGCTTTTTAAGATCGGCAATGTCTTTTGCAAGACAGATGATGGCCATCAGTTCGGATGCCACCGTAATGTCGAAACCGTCTTCTCTCGGAACCCCTGAAGTCGGACCGCCAAGACCGACGACGACGTGGCGCAGGGCACGATCATTGATGTCGACCACGCGTTTCCAAATAACGCGTCTCTGATCAATGCCAAGCTGATTGCCTTGATGAATATGATTATCGATCAAAGCAGCCAAAGTGTTGTTGGCAGCCGTCAAGGCATGCATGTCGCCGGTAAAATGAAGATTGATGTCTTCCATCGGAACGACTTGAGAATATCCGCCGCCGGTTGCACCGCCCTTCATGCCCATCACGGGTCCAAGCGACGGCTCGCGCAAGGCAATCATCGTTTTCTTATTCCTGAGCTGCATCGCATCCGCCAATCCGACCGTGACCGTCGACTTGCCTTCGCCGGCAGGAGTCGGGTTGATTGCCGTCACCAAAACAAGTTTGCGTTTGGTCGGTTCGTGATCTTTAAGCGGCAATGAAATTTTTGCCTTGTACTTGCCGTATTGATCAATTTCGTCTTCCGTCAGGCCGGCACGTTTTGCAACCTCGCCAATCGGTTCCATCGTGCATTTTTGTGCAATTTCAATATCTTTCAACGCTGAACTTCCTTCCTTGTCATGAATGATTCAAGTATAGCTCATATGACGGCAATTGTCAGCAAAATCTTCTTTTTTTAGTCATTTTATAATTATTTTCGCGTTTAAAACGTCTTAAACACGAACTTTTTCGGGGCTATTTAAAATTTTGTACAGTTCTTTGGCATTCTTGCATTTCATCATGACCGATAATTTCTGATATTTGGTCGTGAAAGCAAGGCCATGTTTTTCAACTTCAACATTTAAAATGTCGTCATATGAAATCTTTTTTGCATTCATGGAAAATACAGTCTTTATGGCCACGCCGTCATCCTCAAGCACGATTTTTCTTCGAGTGATCTGAAAAATCGCGGCAATCAAGAAAATCACAAAAACAATGGCAGTGTAGACTTGGAAGACGGTGATTTCAAGCCACAAAAGCATGCTGAACAAGAAAACCATCCCGGTGTATGACCAACACGTAATCGAGGTCGGCAAATCAGGTTGATAATAAAAACGTTTTTCCACAAAAAACATCCTTTCAATAAATAACTGTCGGTTACATTATATCAAAAAAAACAACGGCGGTATGCTATAGTATATTTAATAATAAGTTAAGAAGAGGTCCAAAATGATCAAACTGTATACCGATGCCGCATTCAAAAACGGAAAAAGCGCAGCAGGAATCCTGATCGTCAAAAACGGACAGCAGTTCCAGCAAAAGTTTGCGTTGAACGAAAAAGACAATCACGCAGCCGAATTTGCCGCTGCAGCCAAAGGTTTTGAGCAAATAAAAAAGATTGCTCAAGAAAATGAAGCAATCTTTTTTTATACCGACAGCAAAATCGTTTTTGACAGTTTGAGCAAGCATTACAGCAAATCCTACCAAGAACAGCTTGCCCGTTTGGAAGAAACGATTCGTCCGTTTTCTTTGATGATTCCGAACCGGATTTCGGATAAGGAAAACCGCGGAGCCCATGAGCTCGCGCTGCAAGCTCTGCATTAGGCGCGCGGTTTGCGCTTGCCCCAATACTGAAACAGATCAGTTCTCAATGACCCGTTATAAAGCTTGCGTTTCTTTGTCGCTTTTTGACCATACCATTCTTCAAATTTAAGGTCGCTCGTCAAAATGTACTTGCCCCACGTTTCAAGCGAACGATAAATCTCTCCCATTTGCCGATAAAGCTTGTGCACTTCGTCTCTGCTGCTCAGACGTTCCCCGTACGGAGGGTTGGCAACGATTATGCCATATTCCTTATCGGTTTTAAAATCTTTCAGAGCCATCTGCTTTAAATTAATGCTTGAACGAACTCCGGCCGCAGCAGAATTCCTTCTGGCAATTTCGACCATTCGTCCGTCAATGTCATAGCCCCAAATGTCGAGTTCGCGTGACATATCAGCCTTTGACCGTGCTTCTTCGCGAATTTTTTCTTCAACACCCGTTTCGGCAAGTTCCCATTTTCCGCAGGCAAATTGCCGATTCAATCCGGGCGCAATGTTATGACCGATCAAAGCTGCCTCGATAGGAATCGTCCCGGACCCACAGACAGGATCGACGAAGGTCTGTTCAGGATACCAGTGAGAAATCAGAACCAACGCTGCAGCCATGTTTTCCTTAAGCGGCGCCCCGCCTTTTTCGGTCCGATATCCGCGCTTGAACAGGCTGCTTCCGGTCGTATCAAGCGTAAGCATGACATTATCCTTGTTGATTGCGCATTCGATCGGATAAAGCGCCCCCGTTTCAGGAAGCTGCGTCCGTCTGAAATAAACGGTACACATTTTATCAACAATCGCCTTTTTGACGATAGACTGTACGCTCGGAACGTTGTGCAATTTTGATTTTTGAGATTTTCCTGAAACCGGAAACTCTGCGTCAAGCGGAAGAAACTCATCCCACGGCAATGCCTTGGTTTTTTCGAACAGCTCGTCGAAAGTCCTCGCCTCAAACTCCGCCACAACAATTTTGATTCTGTCAGCCGTTCTTAACCATAAGTTTGTTTCAAAAACATCTTTCATCGTCCCCGAAAAACGAACTCTGCCGTTTTCAGTCCGGACGTCATATCCAAGATGTTTCAGTTCGTTTGCAGTAATTGCTTCAATTCCGGCTGCACAAGTTGCAATTAAATTGAATTTTTCCATGTTATCCCTCACAGATTTGTTTAAAAATTTGTTTTCTACGAAAAAAGACCAGGGATAACACCCTGGTCAATCCTGGAATACAGTCCTCTATAAGCCACGTTCCGTACGTCATTCGGTTCAGGAATCCGAAATCGGTGGTAATCATCTATCTCCGAGTCAAAGACTCGCCCCCATGATTAGTTCATTTCCGTCATGAAGCGCCCCTACCAAAGTTTGGGTTACCTGCTCGCGGGGTTTACCTCGTTCCACCAGATGCGTTTCCGCATCCGTTCGTCTCTGTGGCACTTTTCAAGACTACTTAAGCTTAGCCGAAACCTTAGCCAGTTCATCTGCCGTTACCATAAAAGGTACCTTGCCTTATTTTTTCAGCAAGCACGATCACTACAGGCATCTCAGCCTGTGCAAGCTTGGACTTTCCTCAGCCTATATAAAATAGACCGCGATTACCCGAAAACTGTATTGCTATATTAACATATTTTAGAAGCGATTGCCTTGATCGCCATTATCGTTGAGCTGCGCACCAAACACATGACGTTCCAAATTGGAAAGACGTTTCAACACATCCATGTTGGTCATGTTCGTCTGAGGACGTGCAGTTTGCGAATTCCCGCCGACGCTGACCTGCTTGGTCAACTCATCGACGCGACTGCGCAGTTTCTCATTGTCAGCCTGAAGTTTCTGAATCTCAGATGTAAAAACCTCATAATCTTGAATGACGGCATCCAAAAATTCATCGACCTCTGTCGGATCATAGCCACGCATCTTCGGTTTGAAGTTTTTGTTCACGATGTCCTTAGGCGTAAGATTTACATTTTCCATAGGAACTGCACCTCATTTACTATACAGGAACTTAACTCACAACACATTTTATTATAGCAAGCTATTGTCAGAATGTAAACCATAACTTTGAATTTCTTGATATTGTTCGCTCGCATCCTGCAAATCGAACATGTCGATCGTCTGAAGAAAATAATCGTTGTTCTCCTGATGACGCAAAATCGCTTCATAATCATAGCGCGATTTTCCTTCATTTTCTTTGTCGTACAAAAGCAGACAGCCTTCGGTATGCTCAAGCATGAATCGTTGATAATTTCTCAGCTGCTGCGGCGATTCGTAAGGCCTTGAACTGACCTTTGCGCTAAAATCGCAATTTTCTTCCAATTCTTTGAGCTTGATTTTTTTGTCTTCTTTCCAGTTGCTTCCAAATTCAGAGAACGGGTACATCAATGACGTTTTCAGCTCAAAATTAGTCATTGCAATCTTTTCGGCAACTTCCAATGCCCACTGCTCAGTTCCCAGCTGCCCGCCCGTGATGACCCACTCGAGTCCTTTTTCCAATAAGGAATTCAGGTTGTTTTCCAAACAGTACTTGATTACGGCGACTTTCGGATCGTTATCATTAAAGATCCCAAGCTCGTAGCTGCGATAACCGGTTATCCAAAGTCTCATCTTTTCACCCCCTTATCTGATTGTACTACCTTCTTTGCTAATTTGCTCACAACTTGTTATAATTAATCAGATGGGAGTTGATACTCTGTGGTAATTAATTATCCCAACGGCCAGCCTTTTAAGAAAAGTCATTCGGCTTTAAAGAAGACGCGGGCCCAGAATACCATTTACGGAAACCGTGGCATGTCGCTTGAAGACGAAATCAACGAAAGCAACAAGTACTACCTCGAACACGGAATCGCCGTTATTCATAAAAAACCGATTCCAATCCAAATCGTTGACGTTTCTTATCCGAAACGAAGCGCCGCGGTTATCCGCGAAGCATATTTCAAACAAGCATCGACGACTGACTACAATGGCGTCTATCATGGAAAATACATCGATTTCGAAGCAAAAGAAACAAAAAACAAAGCTTCTTTTCCGCTAAGCAACTTCCATAAGCACCAGGTTGAACATATGCGTGCCTGTCAAAAACAAGGCGGGATATGTTTTACAATCGTCAGATTCGTTTTAAGCTCTGAACTTTTTTTGCTTCCTGCCGATATTATATTTGAGTATTGGGACAATCAGGAAAGCGGACGAAAGTCGATTCCCAAAAAAGTCATCCAGGACAAGGGCATTGAGCTCGACTACGGATTGGAACCTCGCATTCCTTACTTGGAAGGCGTCGATTGCTTGATTTCAAATCATAATTTTTAACACGTATCAAGGAGGATATGAGAGAATATATGGGAAACAATGATCCAAAATATTCGCGTACCGCTAAAAAACATGAACAGCATCACAGTTCGAAAAATCATAACGGTCCGCGCAAACGTCCAGTCAGACGCCCTAAGAAAAAGATGTCTCTTTTTTCAAAAATTCTCTTAGGACTTGCATTGACGGCACTTGTCTGCATCTGTTCCGGGGCAACGTTGTTCTTCATGTGGGCAAAAGATTCACCAACGTTGTCAGAACAGCGCCTCGCCAGTGCAGGCTCAACCATGATCTATGATTCCGACGGAAATAAGATCATGTCGCTCGGAACCGAAAACCGTTCCTATGTCAACGGCAAAGACATCCCTCAAAAACTGAAGGATGCCGTTACCTCTATTGAAGACAGGCGTTTTTACAAACATATGGGCGTTGACCCGTTCCGAATCGTGGCCGCCGCGCTCTCCAACGTCAGCGGATCTTCGGCCGGTCTTCAAGGCGGAAGCACGCTTGACCAACAGTTGATCAAACTTTCGTTCTTTTCAACCAAACGCTCAGACCAAACTTTTAAGCGCAAGGCTCAGGAAGCCTGGCTCGCTTTGAAACTTGACAAGACATACAGCAAAGATCAGATTTTAACCTATTACGTCAACAAAGTCTTCATGGGATACGGCTGCTACGGAATGCAGACGGCCGCCAAGTATTATTACGGCAAAACGCTCGACCAGCTTGATCTTGCACAGACGGCTCTGATTGCCGGAATTCCGAATGCCCCTTCCCAATACAATCCGTATTCGAATCCGACGTATGCCAAGGCAAGACGCGATGAAGTCTTGAACGCAATGGTCACAAATGACAAGATTTCATCGCAAGAAGCGGCTTCAGCCAAAAACGAAGATGTCAAAAACGGATTGCTTCAGTCTCATCAGAAGCAAGGGACTACTGAAAACGAAAAAATTGCCGATCCTTATATCAAACAAGTCGTCGAGGAAGTCAAAGATAAAGGGTACGATCCATACAAAGGAAGCTTGCAGATTTATACGAACCTGAACATGAACGTTCAAAAACGACTCTACGAAATCGCAAACACCGACTCATATCTGAGTTATCCGGATGACGAGCTGCAAGTCGCATCGACCGTTATTGATCCCAAAAACGGAAACGTCGTTGCGATGATTGGCGGTCGTAAGAACGGCAACGTTACTTTCGGCTTGAACCGTGCCGTTCAAACCGATCGAACAAACGGCTCCACGGCCAAGCCTTTGATGGACTATGGTCCCGCAATCGAGTATCTTTCATGGGCAACGTACAAACCCATCAAAGATACGAAGTACATTTATCCGGGGACAAACATCCAGTTATACGACTTCGATCATGAAGAAAAAGGCACGATGACGATGCGCAATGCCTTGATTCAATCGCGAAACATTCCGGCCATTCGTGCTTTGGAAGCAGTCGGCATCACCAAGTCTCAAGCTTTCATCGAAAAACTCGGGTTTAAATATAAAAAGACGCTTGAATTCCAAAACGGCATTGGAATGCCTTCTTCGACCTTGCAAAATGCTGCCGCCTATGCTGCATTTGCCAACGAGGGAATCTACCATAAGCCGCAATATATCAATACGATCATTACGGCTGACGGCGAATCGAAAAAATTTGCAAGCTCCGGCAAACAAGCGATGCAGCCTTCGACCGCCTATATGATTACAGATATGCTGAAACAGGTAATCACGGAAGGCACCGGCACGAGAGCTTCTATCAGCGGACTTTATCAGGCCGGAAAGACCGGGACGAACGCCTATCCGTCTGACATCGCTTCGAAGTTTCCTTCGAGTGCTTCCATGGATTCATGGTTTAACGGCTACACCAAGCATTATTCCGTTTCCGTTTGGGTCGGATATGATCATCAATACGAAAACGGCAATTATCTTGACCGCTATTCTCAATCATTGGCATCGCTTTTTTACAAAGCTGCCATGACTTACCTCTCACAAGGAAAGACAAATACTGACTGGTCGCGTCCAAGCAACGTCTATGTCAAAGAAGTTAACGGTGTCCGTGAGCTTTATCTTGCAGGCTCTTCAAGTCAGACGGTCAAGGATGAAGACGATGATTCTTCTTCAATCAGTTCTCTTGAAACGACTTCAAGCGTTCTTTCATCATCATCATCTTCGTCTTCAGAAGAAACGTCGTCATCTTCCAGTGAATCTTCTCCTGACAACGTCAGCACGTCATCGTTATCATCTTCGGCAACCAATTCGTCTCCGACTAACAGCACGTCATCAACCGAGAAGACAGGCACCGAACAAACCGGAGGAAACCCCGATAATTCTAAAACGGAAAACCCAGTAACGAATCCTTAATAACAAAATGACGGCAACAAAAAAGCAGCATCCAAACTCGGATGCTGCTTTTTTGTTGCTATCAGCCGTTTATTTCTTTGAAATATTTGCACTCAAAACTCAACGGACACATTTCGCACTTCGGTTTTCGCGCAAGACACTGATGCCTTCCCCATGCAATCAGCAAATGATGAGCTTCGATCCAGCGACTCTCATCGACTTGTTCCATCAGCTGACGTTCAATTTCCAAAACGTTTTTTGTCGGCTCGACCAAAGCAAGCCTGTTGGCAACGCGACTGACATGGGTGTCAACGGCAAATGCAGGGATTCCGAAACATTCGGCAAGTTCCACGTTGGCAGTCTTTCTGCCGACGCCGGTCAAGTCCATCAACTCTTCGCGCGTCTTTGGAACTTTGCCATCGAAACGTTCGACCAAATCTCTTGCGCACCCGATCAGATACTTGGCCTTATTGTGATACAGTCCGATCGTTTTGATGTATTTTTCAACTTCGCTCGGATCTGCCCGAGCCAAATCAGCCGGCGTCGCATATGCTTTAAAAAGTGCAGGCGTTGCCTTATTGACGGAAACATCGGTTGCCTGTGCGCTTAAAATAATCGACAGCAAAAAGTGAAAAGGATCGGTCTTTTCAAGGGTCGTATCCGCTTTTGGAAAGCGTTCCTTCATCGTATCAAGAATTTTTGAAACCTGTTTTTTCTCAAGCATCTTTGTCAACTCCAGACCAGTGACTTAATGGAATTTTTGGACGATTGGCATTGCCTTTTTTCTTGTTCCGATTCGTTTTTTTCTCTTCGCGCTGATCCTTGACTCGCTGAACGTCCATTGCCGAATGAACGTTTTGCTTTTCCCATGAAATAAGAATTCGGTCAATATATTTGAAGTTGTATGCCTGACTCAAAACTGCTTCTTTCAATGCCAACAGGATGATTTCCGGTGAATAGCCGTCTTCTTCCATCCAGCGCCTGATTTCTTCAAGCTCAATGCTTGAAAGCGGTCGTCCGAATTCTTTTTGAAAACTGTCAAAAACTTGTTCTTTCGTTGCGGTTTCTTGTTTTTGACTTCGTGTCCGCAACTGATTCTTCACGATCTGAACAAGCTTTTCGTACAAAAACGATAAATCGTAACAATCGCGCTGCCTGCCCGAAGCATCAATAACCGTTCTTAAATCAACGACCTTTTTGACGATCAAATTGTTGAGCAGCGTCCCGATTTCGGCATCCGTCTTGCCCATCATCTTAGACAAGGCTTCCAAATCAACGTCTTCTTTTTGCTGGTCGAATTTCATCAGCATCAGCAGCAATAAGAATTCACCGTCGTTCAGGCCCAAATCCGTATAATTTTCAAGCAGCAGATTTGAAATCGAAGTTTGACCTTTCTTTAACATAAACACTGTTGCGTCATCCATTGAAAACACCACTTTCACGTAAAAAAGGCCAGGAAACATCCTGGTTTTATCAAGGATAAATACGGTTCAGCAAACGTGGGAACGGAATTGCTTCACGAATATGATCTTCGCCCGTCAGCCACGTGATGCAGCGTTCGAGTCCAAGCCCGAATCCTGAGTGAGGAACGCTGCCGTAACGCCGCAAATCCAAGTACCATTCATAATCATCCTTATTAAGACCAGCCTTAACTATTTGTTCTTCCAAATATTCAGGATCAGTTGAACGTTCAGACCCGCCGATGATTTCACCGTATCCTTCCGGTGCAAGCAAGTCGGCACAAATTACGACATCATCGCGCGTCGGGTGCGGCTTCATGTAAAACGGCTTGATTGCTTTCGGATAATTCATGACGAAAACAGGCTTGCTGAAATGTTCTGCAAGATAAGTTTCTTCAGGAGAACCAAAATCTTCGCCCCACTTGACGTCAGGAAATTCGCCGCTTTCCTTAAGCAAGTCAATTGCTTCGTCATAGGAGATGCGTGGATAAGGAAGTTCCGTATAACGTTTCAAAACGTTACGATCGCGTCCAAGAATTCCAAGTTCATAGTCACAATGATCAAGAACGTTTTGAACAAGATATGCAATGTAGCGTTCCTGAATCTCCAAGCTTTCTTCTTGATGCATGAAAGCCATTTCCGGTTCAATCATCCAAAATTCAATCAAATGACGACGAGTCTTTGATTTTTCGGCACGGAACGTCGGTCCAAACGAAAAGACCTTTCCGTATGCCATTGCCCCTGCTTCTTCGTACAACTGACCCGATTGAGACAAATATGCGTCCTTGTCGAAATATTCAGTATGGAACAATTCCGTCGTTCCTTCAGGTGCGCTGCCCGTCAAAATCGGAGCGTCAAGCTTGATGAACCCTTCTTTGTTGAAAAATTCGTACGTTGCACGAATTACTTCGTTTCTGATCTTCATCACGGCAAACTGACGCTTGGAACGAAGCCATAAATGGCGATGGTCCATCAAGAAATCCGTGCCGTGCTCTTTTGGCGTGATCGGATAGTTCTCGCTTTCACCTACTACTTCAATGTCTTCGATCTCAATTTCATATCCGAAATGAGAGCGCGTGTCTTCATGAATCGTTCCGACCACGTACATGCTCGTTTCCTGCTTAAGTTCCTTTGCAAGCTTAAACGTTTCTTCAGAAACATTGCTCTTTACAACGACTCCTTGAAAATAAGCCGTTCCGTCACGAAGCTGCAAAAAGGCAATCTTGCCGCTTGAACGCTTATTGGTCAACCAAACTCCGATTTTTACTTTTTGATCGACGTAATCTTTGGAATCGATAATACTTATTGTTTCCAAACCAAATTCCTCCTACATATGTTTTTCTACAAATTCTTTCATCCGGCTCATGGCCTTTTTCAAGTCTTCAAGACTTGTCGCATAGCTCAAACGCACATGTTCGCTCATGCCAAATGCAGAGCCCGGAACGACGGCAACGTGTGCTTCTTCCAACAGCTTGTCCGCAAATTCTTCCGTTGTTTCGAATCCGCAAAGAGAAACCGCCTTTTTGACGTTTGGAAACATGTAAAATGCCCCCTCAGGCTTGTTCTTCAATTCAAAACCAGGAATTTCGCAAACAAGCGGATATATGTCGTTCAGACGTTTTTCGTATGCTTGACGCATTTCTTCAGTACATGCCTGATCGCCAGTAACTGCAGCCAAAGCCGCATATTGACTTACTGCTGCCAAATTGCTTGTTTCGTGTCCGATAACGGCTCCGATTTTCTTAATGATCTCTTCTTCAGCAACAACGTAGCCAATTCTCCATCCGGTCATTGCATATGCCTTTGAAAAACCGTTGACAAGAATCGTATTCTGTCTGATTGAAGGCGAAAGCTCCATCAATGAGACAAACTTATTTCCATTATAGACTAACTTGCTGTACATGTCATCAGCAACCAGATAAATATCGTGTTCGACTGCCCAATTGCCGATTGCTTCAAGTTCTTCTTTCGTATAAATCAAGCCTGATGGGTTCTGAGGTGAATTAACGATGACTGCGACGGTCTTTTCAGTCCGCATCTCTTCAAGTTCTTTGACCGTAACTTTGTGGGTTTCGTTATTTGCTTTGACAAACTTCGGAACTCCGCCGACAAGCTTGACCTGTTCCCCATAGCTCACCCAGTACGGCAACGGAATCAAAACTTCGTCGCCCGGATCAAGGATGGTTTGCGCGATTGCAAAAAGCGCCATCTTTCCGCCGGCTGCCACGGCGACGTTCTCCTTGGAAAATGCAGTGTTGCAATCATCATTGATAAATTTTGCGATTGCTTCCCTTAATTCCAAAATACCTGTTGCCGGAGTGTAAAAATCGGACTTTCCTTCATTTATGGCTGCAACAGCCGCATCTTTAACGTGGCGCGGGGTATTAAAATCCGGCTCTCCGATTGATAAATTGATCACGTCGATTCCGGAAGCCTTCATCTGTTTTGCCTTGGCAGAGAGTGCCAATGTGGCCGAAGGCGTAATATTTTGCGCACGTTGCGATATCTTCATTTGAAAAAACCTCCATCAAATGTTTTGAATTGTTTTGATAATATCACCATTTTTGAAAGCAATGATGTCATAGCACAAATTGCCGTAAGCGTTCATATAGGTAACTTCCCAAACGGGAGTTTTTCCCTTCATACCCATTCCGACATTCGTAATCTTTTTGACGTCCTGCCGTTTTCTGACTGCTTTTTTGGCTGTTTCAGCAGAGATGCCGTCTTCTTGACCGTAGATGTTGATTTTTTTGCCGTTTTTCGAAACAATGGCGTAAATTTTTTGATTGTCCGCATTCGTTCCGAAAACGGTATAAAAAGTCTTATCTCTGCTATAACGATAAAAAGCATCCTCTTTTTTGAGATGCGCATATTTTTTCGCCAGGCGCACCGTTTCTTTGTGGGCTTCATTTTCCGGCTGCACTGATTTAAAGAAAATCCCTAAAACAGCAACTATTACCAGCAAAATTCCCATAAAAAGATACAGCTTGCCATGCTGCTTTTTTTTCATTTAATTAAAAACTCCCTTCATGCATCGTGCAGAATCGACTGAAAATAAAACACATGCTTTATTATACCAGTCTTTTCTCGTCAGCGGCACCTAAAACCCAAAATCTTTTTCGGTATCACAAATAATTTCGGGAATATCCTTCATTTCGACGCGATCAATTCGCAAATCTTTCGGCAACGTGTCGGTAAACTCATGAGCATAACGCTTATTGACGATGCGCGAATCCAACACTGCCAAAATGCCGTGGTCGTCTTTTGTTCTGATCAGCCTTCCAAACCCCTGCCTGAACTTTAAAGCTGCTTCGGGAAGCGAAACGGCCGAAAAAGGATTGTGTCCTTTGGCTTGAACGTTACGATAACGCACCTTGTTGATCAATGAATCAGGAGACTGAAATGGCAGACGCGTAATTACCAACAGTTCAAGCTTTTCTTCCGGAAGATCGATTCCTTCCCAGAAACTTCCCGCTCCAAGCAAAATGCTTTTTGAAGAAGTCAAAACGAACCGTTTCTTCAATTTTTCGGGAGTTCCGTTCACTCCCTGAGCCAAAATCTCTCTTTTTTTATTCAGTCCGCGGATCGAAAGTCCATTGTAAACCGCTTCGATATCCTCCAAAGAATTAAACAGAACCAACGTTTGCAAAGAGGTTTTTTCAATAATGTCTGCCAACGCATCCGTTAAATATGCATGATATTCAGCCTTGCTGAGCATTGACGAAAGATCGGGCGAGTCCGTCGCAAAGACGGCTCTTGCCTGATGAGCATAGTCAAATTCGCTTTGGTATCGTTTTGTCAAAACGTCGTCATCCAGCCTAAGCTGATTTTTCGTATAATCTTCGGTCTTCTTCGTGAATAAAAGCGCCCCGCACATCACGATATGCTTAAAATATCCGTAAACTCTTTCTTCAAGATATTTTCCGGCTTCAAGTCTTGAAAAGCACAGGCGCAAATGCGTTTTAGGATTATTTGGCGAGTGTTTCATCCAAACTAGCGTTGTTTCGTCCATTTTTTCGAGTTCGGAAAATTCCAGCAAATGCCACTTTTCCATTGATTCGACAAGCTTTTCGCAATCAATAAACCAATCAGTCAGAAGATTTACGGCCTCGTGATCAAGCGTCCCGGCATCAAGTGCTCTGAAAAAGCGCTGCTTCATTTCCGTCATCTGCCCTAAAAGTTCGGTATACGCCTTGGTCGTCTTCAAAAAAATCGCAAAATTTTCTTTTAAAAGGCCCAAAACTTTATTTGGAGAAAGCAGCGTTTCAACGAATTCTTTTTTTGATCCGCCCTTTGTTCTGACGTATCGTTCCCAAAACTTCTCTCTGATGAACGGCACGGAATGGTCGATTATCTGAATATTGCGCAAAATCGTTCGATATTCGTTTTTCGTCAGAAAATGCTGCCTGATCAGTCCTTCAAACGAAAATGAAATGCGCGACTCCATCGAAACAAGCAGCGTATCTGAATAAATCTTGACCAAGTCAAAATCAAAAACAGAACCGCCCTGTTCCATTGCAACGCTCGGAATGTTTTGGGCCTCATCCAAAATCAGATTGGCCTTTTTCTTGCCGATTTCTTCGGCATGGCGCACCAGATAAGAATGATTGGTAAAGACGAAATCCGCAAATTTGACTCTGACGTCCCTCAGCCTCACAAAATCAAGCCCGTAAAATGCGCTTTTATCGGACAATGACCCGACTCCCGCATGTTTAATCATTTTAAACAACTGAGCTCGATAGGTCGTCAGACGAAGTTCATCCATATCACCGGTCGTCGTTTGCCAAAGCCAGGACAAAATGCGCATCTGAAGTAAACGCGTCTGATTGTTCATCGGAATCTTGAGCGTATGACTGAATTTTTCAAGATCGATATAATGTCCGCTGCCTTTCATGACTTCATACGTGAAATCGAACGGAACGATCTTTTTAAGCAGCGGCACGGATTCCTTGACGATCTGATCCAGCAAAGCCGTCGTCGACGTTGAAACCACGGTTGAAGCTCCTTCTTGAGCCTGATATGCGCCCGGCACGAGATACCCGAGCGTCTTGCCCATGCCCGTCGGAGCCTGAACCAAAAGCATCTTTTCATCATCGTTGAAGTGCTCGTAGATATCGTTCATCATTTTTGCCTGTTCTTTTCTCCAGTCGATAACTCCCGAAAAAAGCCGGGACTGCTCAGCCTCAGTTTTCGGAAATTTATCGTCAAAGCCCTTTTTGACCTCAAAACGAGGTCGTCTGAGCACGATTCCATCAACTTCGATGTGCTCTTTGTCCAACATTTCATATTGTTTTCGCTTATTTTCATATGCCTGCAAAATGCACTGCTTCGTTTCATAAAGGAGCGCATCAGAGAGCTTGAGCAGACTTTTCAGCAAGGCTTCCGGCATTGAAGCAAGTTTCTTTTGCAGCAGAATGAAGAGTTCGGCCGTCACCAGGGCATCGCTGTCCGCATGATGAGGATGCTTGTGCTTCAGACCCAGAAAGTGCGCAAGATCGCCCAGGCGGTATGAAGCAAGCGTTGGAAAAGCGATTTGCGCAAGCTGGACGGTGTCGATTCCCTCAAGGTCGAGCTTAGGAAAGCCGATGCGTTCAAATTCGCTGTTCAGGAAACGATAATCAAGTTCAATATTGTGCGCAACAAACACGGTTCCGCTCAAAAGCGCATAAATTGTCCCAGCGACTTCATCAAACGTCGGAGCGTTTTTAACGTCCTTATCCGTGATGTTTGTTAAATTCTGTACGTCTTCCGGAATTTTTCTCAGCGGATTGATTAAAGTCGAGAACGTATTGACGATTTTGTTTCCTTCCGTAAAAACGCAGGAAAACTGTATCAAGCGCTCACTGCCGTTCGGATTGGTGCCCGTCATTTCGAGATCAACGACAGCATATGTTTGCAACTTAGACATTCTTTTCACCAATTTCGTTTTTTAGATTTGCCAAACAGTTCGAAAATTCAGACGATGTTCTGCATTTCGTTTCTGATTACCTGTCTTCAAGTTTACCACATCTCATGATCCGATTAAACTTCCCCACCTGCAGGCAAAAACAATTACCTGTATTTAAGCTTGATTGTTTTGCGACGCTTCTCTTTTTCCCGACAAGGATTCAGTGTGTGGTGGAATACCGATTGTGCATGTTCCTATTGTCTGGTCGTTTTTCAGCCATGACCTTCTTTCCTTCAATCGCATTGCACGTTTTAACGCCATATGACAGGACATATAAAAATAGCGGTTAACTCAATTAACCGCCAAATAACATTTCATCTTCAGCCATACCTGCACCTCACGTTACAAGTGAAAGTCAGCTATTTTTTCTGGCTGCTTTCATCTCACGTTCCCTGCGTCTTTTCCTTCCATACTCTTCTAATTCTTTTGCTCTTTCTTTTTGAAGGCGCAGTTCCTCTTCGGTATAATCCGGCTTACGCGATTCTGCATAGATTCGCTCCAGATAATACTTTCGAGCCAGTTCTTTACTCAACACAGAAATCACCTCAATTCACATATTAATTATATCATGTTTTTATATGCGAAGTCCCAAGAAAGGAAAAGGGCATAAAAATAGCACCCACATTATTTATGTGAATGCTATATTTAATACATTGCATTTGTTACTAATGGTAATACTTCTTTTAAAGGCATATCATCTATTTTCATATCTAGAACTTCATTCATTGTCATAAATGACGGGACATCCGGCTTAAGACTGCAAAAAATCATCCATTTATCTGATTTTGCGTCAGGCTCAATAAAATAGTTTATTCCTTTGTAGTCAAATGAAACTTCCATATTCATATCCATTGCTTCTTTTAAGTCACTAATTGTCATATTCTCGCCACCTTTCCACAAGTTCTAATTCTTCATCGTTTAACGGAATGTTTGGATATTTACTCCTTTCATATTTTACACCATTTTTAGTTTTTATTACAGTCCATTCATGCTTGTGAGAAACTGTTGTATGATGTTTCGGATTGCCATGATTAGATTATTAAATTCAGCCGTCTGTTCCGGACTATTCACCGGCGCCTTTACGTCAGCTAACGCTTCAGCCGTTACTGTCCATGATGTACCTCGCGTTTTAAATCCTGAGATCTTAGTCTCGGTTGTTCTTCTGGCCTTGCAACTCGGAAAAAGGGCATAAAAATAGCACCCACATTATTTATGTGAATGCTTAAGCTTTGTAAAAATTAACAATTTGACCTACATTTATTTTATCAGTTTTGTCTACTACAAATGTATTTCTATCTGAAATAGGTACACCTGTAATAGTATATGTTTCACCATTAATTTTTGCTTTATCGCCAATCCATATTTCTTCAGGCAATTCTTCGTTAGTGATTAAAACTGTGCTTTTAGGAGCTGAAAACTTATTAATAATTTCTATTTCTTTCATTTTCCAATCTCTCCTTCCAGTATTGCAAATTAGCCTTAGTTTCTAAAATTTCTTCTTTAGGTATATCATATAACTTTTTACCGATAATAAATAAGCTTTTACTTCAGCATCCTGCCAAACCGTACCACCGTTCTTTCTGAATTCAGATGTTAGTTTACGTTGTTTTTCTTTATTGATAGTAACCCGCGTTTTAAGTCCTGAGATCTTAGTCTCGGTTGTTCTTTTGGCCCTGCAGCTCGGAAAAAGGGCGAAAACAACACCCACATTATTTATGTGAATGTTTAACCGACATTTACTTCTGGCCATTCTGTCATTTTTTCTGACTCTTCAAGCAATCTTCTATCAATATATTCATCTTCTTCAGGCGTAAGAGGTTGTTCACCCTCCGGAAGAAGCTCACTAATCGGGTGAAGTGTATCTTTTATCACTTTGCCATCATAGCACATTGCCTTTTCAAGCATTTTTTCAATCATAGCTTTTCGCATTTCACACCAAACCTTTCCAGCTTACCTATAACTTTGACGGCTGGCAATAGTCATCTTAAAACTGTTAGCTCATCTTATCTATCCCCAGCCATTTGCATATGACTTAGGATATTTCCCGTCCTTCAAACACTTCAAAATTACCCTGTAAGTGGAGCTGACAAATTGATTGTCAATCTTTTTTCCCGACTCGAGTACATAGCTTTTATCGCGTTTATTAACTGTGATAACATCTATTTTTATATTTCCATCATGATTCCTGACTTCATATGTTACAGATTTATCGTTATTATCAAGCAAAATCATCTCAAACATCATTAGCTATCACCGCCTTGCCACTTTCGTCAACCGTTAGATGTTTATCTTTCAATTACAACAATCTTAAGAATCCATAGTATCACTGCTAACACAATTTCCACGACAGCTGAGGCATAGTATTACTTTTTCTCACCAAATCATCCATCTCCTTACAATCATTATATTACACCTTTCCATGTGTATCGTCAATGACTTCTTATTATTTTCTACAGTCTGATTCCCGACAGCTCAAGCAATTCTATAATAATTACAACACCCCAACAGACTATAGTTATTATCTGCAGCTTTTTTCTGGTTACCATGTTCCAATCCCTCCAATCTTATGATATACTACGGGAAAGAGGGCCTCGGCCATTTCCGGCTTTGCCTCTTCCTTTCCGGCTTACTTGCTAAGCCATTCCAGGATTTTGATAATCAATGTAACGATTGCAATTGCCACATTGATCATATCCAAAGGCCTCACATTTGAGGTCTTTTTGTGTTTGGGATGATATTTCCCCGGAACGCTTTCGTCCCACATTCTCACCAGCTTTTTATTATTGCTCTTTCCCCAATCTTTATTAAGTTTTCCTTTTCCGAGTTGCCGTTGCTCAACACCCAAATACATGTCTGCTGCAAATATCCTTGTCACGTTTCCAATCCCTGCCCTATGATAATTTCAATGCTATGCCCACCGGTAATCTCAAGTTGAGCTTCTCCACTTGTAGCCAAAAACAATTACTAGTATAATGAATCTGATTGCAAAAACACAGAACGGAAAGGAAGCAATATATTTGGAAGAAGAATCACGTTTCGGCTTCGGCGAAAGCCACGCGAAAGTCATCTTAATCGGTGAACATTCCGTAGTCTATGGAAGACCAGCAATTGCGATTCCGCTCAAAACAATTAAGGCAACGTCCACGATAAAATCACGGGAAGACGGACAGATCATCATTCACAGCGAACGTTTCGACGGTTTGCTGGCTGATGCTCCGTCCGATATGACGGGAATCAAAAAATTGATCCTGGATGTTGTCAGAAAACAAAATTACCAAAACGGACTTGAAGCAACGCTTAAAAGCATGGTGCCGATTGCACGGGGAATGGGATCTTCGGCATGCGTCGCCGTTGCTTTGGCACGTGCGCTGTTCAGTTTCTTTTCTCTGCATTTCAGCGAAAAAGAACTGCTTGCGGCGGCAAACATCGAAGAAGTTGCCACGCACATCAACCCGAGCGGACTTGATGCCGCAACCTGCGCGTCAAACACGCCGATTTGGATGATGGCCGGCAAAATCAAGCGCATCCCGATCAACTTGGACGGCTGCCTTTTAATCTGCGATACCGGCATCAAGGGACAGACTTCTGAAGCAATCGCTGCCGTTAAAAAGCGGCTCGGAAGCGATGCAAAAGAAACAAATGCCCTGTTTGACAAGTTGCAAGAGCTGACTTTTGCCGCCAAAAAACAGTTGGCAAAAAACGATCTGATCGGCTTGGGTCAGACGTTTGATGCCGCCCAAAGCGTGCTCAAGACGCTTGGCGTAAGCTGCGACGAACTTGACGAGTATATTTCCGTCGCCAAAGACAACGGCGCGCTTGGTGCCAAGCTGACCGGAGGCGGACGCGGCGGATGCTTCATCTGTCTGACGAAAAATGCAGCGCAGGCAAACGAATTGGCTCAAAAACTTAGTCTGACCGGGGTAAGACAAACATGGATCGAACCGCTCGCTGCCAAGGAGGAGAAAAACGTTTTATGAAAAAAACAGCAAGAGCCCACACGAATATTGCGCTTGTCAAATACTGGGGCAAAGCAGATGAAGAACTGATCATCCCTATGAACGGGTCCGTTTCGCTAACGCTGGATCATTTTTATACGGATACGACGGTCGAATTTGATCCTGCCTTGACGGAAGACGTTTTTTGTCTTGACGGCAAACAAAAGCACGATCCCAAAGTAGCCAAATTCATGAATCTGGTCAGAAACCTGGCAAAAAAAGAAACTTTTGCAAGAATCGATTCAATCAATCACGTACCGACCGCTGCCGGACTGGCCTCTTCCGCATCGGCCTATGCTGCCCTTGCGCTTTCCGCCACCAGCGCCGCCGGACTGAATTTGACAAGACAAGACCTTTCAAGACTCGCAAGACGCGGATCAGGATCTGCCACGCGCTCGATCTTTGGAGGTTTCGTCGAATGGCACAAAGGCACAGACGACCTGACGTCTTTTGCCGAGCCGATTGAAGAAGAAACGGACTGGGAAATCTGCATGATTGCCATCGTCATCAACGGTCACGAAAAAAAGATCAGTTCCAGACACGGAATGCAGCAAGTCGTCAAGACTTCCCCCTACTACCATGAGTGGGTCAAAACGGCCGAAGAAGATCTCAAACTGGTCAAACAGGCCATCAAAAACAGAGATTTCAGCTTGCTCGGTGAAGTTTCCGAAGCAAGCGCCATGAAGATGCACGCTTTGAACATGAGCGCCAAACCGCATTTTTCATATTTTATGCCGGAAAGCATCCTTGCGATGCAAAAAATCGAAGAATTACGAAGTCAGGGCATTCCTTGCTATTACACGATGGATGCGGGTCCAAACGTCAAAGTCATCTGCGAAAAGCAAAACGTTGCCTTCATCATTGACGAACTATCAAAATTCTTCGCAAAAGAAAATCTTTTGGTCGCAAACCCCGGACCCGGAGCAAGACTTATCTGATTTCTCGATGGTTCCCGCTGAATCAGGGGGGACTTTTTAATTATTGATCATTGAAAGGATTTGAAAAAATTGATTAAGGTCAAAGCACCTGGAAAGCTTTATATTGCAGGCGAATATGCGGTCGTCGAAACCGGATGCCCCGCAATTTTGGTCGGGCTCAACAAATACGTCTACGTTTCAATCGAAGACAGCAAGGATTTTGGCACGATCATTTCAAAACAATACGAAAATTCGACCGTCGTTTGGAAGAGACGCGGCGAACACATGGTGATCGACAATCGCGACAATCCTTTTGAATATATCCTGTCAGGCATCAGAATCACTGAACAGTATGCACAGGAACTCGGCAAAAAAATGCGCTGCTACGATTTGAAGATCGACAGCGAACTTGACAGTCCGAGCGGCAAAAAATACGGTCTCGGATCATCTGCGGCAGTCACCGTTGCAACCGTCAAAGCTCTTTGTCAATACTACGGTCTGAACGTGACCTTGGATCAGCTTTTCAAACTTGCTGCCATTGCTCACTTCGAAGTCCAGGGGAACGGATCCTTGGGAGACATCGCCACCAGCGTTTTCGGCGGCTGGCTCGAATATCATTCGTTTGATCGTCAGTGGCTTAAAACGGCCCGTCACAACTATTCTTTGAGCGAACTGCTCGCTAAAACCTGGCCAGGTCTCAAAATCAAGTCCCTCCCTGTATTTGACAGACTGAACCTACTCATCGGCTGGACGGGATCGCCTGCTTCAACCTCGAATCTGGTCGACAAAGTCGAACTTTCAAAAGAAGAACGTCGCAAAAAATACCTGGAATTCGTGCATGAAAGCAGCAAATGCGTTGAACGAATGGAAGCATCATTTCAAAAACACGATTTGCCAGGCATTCAGCAATGTCTGCGCAAAAACCGCAACCTTTTGGAAAATCTGCATGAAATTACCGGCGTCGAAATCGAAACGCCGACATTGAAGTATTTGATCAAAAGCGCTGAGCGTTTCGGCGGTGCCGCTAAAACGTCCGGTGCTGGCGGCGGCGATTGCGGCATCGTTTTGATTGATTCTTCGATCGACACGACTCCCCTGCTCGATGAATGGACGAAACACGACATCATCCCGCTTGATTTGAGCGTCCATTACAACGACTGATATGTCCAAGGAGGCCAAAATGAATCTTCATTCGCACAGAAAAGACGAGCACGTCATGATTGCAGAAAAACTTTACCGCCAAAAAAGCACAAACGGGTTGGAACGCATTCGCCTCATTCCGGCCAATCTGCCGGAAATATCATTGGATGAGATCAGTCTTTCGACGACTTTGGCCGGAAAAAAGCTTGAAGCTCCCTTTTTCATCAATGCCATTACAGGCGGAAGCCAAACGACAGATGCGCTGAACGAAAGTCTGGCAAGGGTTGCAAACAAGACCGGGGTTGCCATGGCCGTCGGATCTCAGAGCGTTGCCGTCAAAAACGCGGCTTATTCCAAAGGTTTTGAAAAGCTTCGCCGGTTGAATCCGAACGGAATCATGCTGGCCAATCTTGGCGCAAACCACCCTTTTGAAAATGCAGAGCGGGCTTGCAGCATGATTGATGCCGATATCATTGAGATTCATCTGAATGCGGCTCAGGAACTCGTAATGCCTGAAGGTGATGCTGAATTTTATTGGCTTGAAAATCTCAAACGCTTAAACGAAAAACTGCAGGTTCCCCTGCTCGTCAAAGAAGTCGGAACGGGCATGACACCGCAAACGCTGAAGCTCTTGGCCGAAAACGGCTTTTCTTACGTCGATCTGGCCGGTGCGGGCGGAACAAACTTTGCCGCAATTGAAAATGAGCGTCGCAAAAATAAGGAAACGCTCGCTTTCATGCAAGAACTCGGCCTGACGACTGCCGAATCGCTTTTGGGTGCTCAAAAACATCTCAATGAGCTTGGCAGAATTAAGCTGACGGCCTCAGGCGGCATCCGCGATGCTCAAGACATCGTCAAGTGCCTGGTCCTGGGAGCAGAAAACGTCGGCATCTCCGGCATGTTCCTTCACGTTTTGCTAAAAGACGGCGAGGACGGCCTGGCTGCAAAAATCGAAGATCTCAAAACAGGCATCCGAACTTTGATGGCGCTGCTCGGGTGCCGCAAAATTTCCGAATTAAAAGATGTCAAAAAGATTTTGGATCTTGAATTGAAAAACACGATAGACCAGCTGTAAAAAAATTGATGCCTGAATCAAAAAAGACACGCCAAAAAACGTGCCTTTTTTATTATCCAAATATCCGAAGACCCTTCGGAAAGAAATTCTTGACCGTCAGATCAACGACTTTGCCGAATGCAAAGGCCTTTTCTTCGCATTCGAGCAAATACCAGCCGTTTCCCTGCGCAGGTCGTTTTTTTAACGAAATAACGTTTCCGGCAACGTATTTTTGCCAATCTTCTTTTTCAACGGCCAGTTTTCGCTGACATTTTGCCGGATCAAGCGCAAGCGCAAGTCCATAAGAAGGCTCAAAGCGCTTTTTCTTGAACGTTCCCAGCAAAAATCCCGGACGAATAAATTTCAAACGCGAAATGTCGGGCCAAGATTCTTGATAAAGATACAGATGATCGCCCAAGACCTTCAGATTGCTTAGCGAAAATCCTTCCAGTTCGAATTCTTTGGCAAAGTTTTGCCAAAGCTCGACTTGTTCCGAACTCATGGCAGACTTTTTGCCATGTTTTTTCTTGCCCTTCTTCTTTTTAGAAACGTTTTCACCCACAGGACGCATATCCTTCAGTTTGGCAATAAAATGCCCTTCACCCTTAAAATGGTGCATCATCAGCCTTACGCAGCCTCTGAGCTCCTCATTTCCGTCAGAAAATGCAGGGCGTCCCTCATCCATTCCGGAGTACTTTTTAATCGGAACGAGTTCCAGATACGGGTATTCGTTCAAAAGCCACGTTATGATCTGCTCATCTTCTTCCGGTGCAAACGTACAAGTCGAGTAAACAAGCGTACCGCCTTGTTTCAGCATCTTCATGGCATCGGCCAAAATCAGCTTTTGCCTTGCGGCGCATTCATTTGGATAGTCCTTATGCCAGTATTTTGTCGCAGCATGGTCCTTTCTGAACATCCCTTCGCCCGAGCATGGCGCATCGACAACGATTTTATCGAAAAACTGCTCGAACGTTTTTAAAAGTCCGGTCGGATCTTCGTTGGTGACGATAACGTTTCTTGCCCCGATTCGCTCCATGTTTTCAGTTAAGATCAGCGCACGTTTCCTGTTGATTTCGTTTGAAACCAACAAGCCTTCATTGTTCATCAAAGATGCCAGGTGACTGGATTTTCCGCCCGGCGCCGCACACAGGTCAAGAATTTTTTCGCCCGGCCTTGGACCGCAGACTTCACCGACGTACATTGCGCTCAAGTCCTGACTGTAGACATATCCGGTTTGATGTTCAAGCGAGTTGCCGCTGACGGATCCGACATACCCGACTGCAGAATAATCAACCGGATGTTCCAGATTCAAAGCAACGTTTTGATAATTTGATTTCAGAGGATTCAATCGAAAGCCCTTTTGAGGTTCGGTGTCAAAACTTTCAAAAAAGGATTCGGCCTCATCTCCAAGCAGTTTCGTGTATTTTTCAATAAACTCATCAGGTAGATTCATGATCAACAACCTCTTCTAGTCTTTTTTCATCTGGCGCTTCAACATCCAGTAAAACAGGCCGCTTGAGCAGACAAAGAGTCCGCCCAGGAAGCAAAGCACCAAAACATAAGAATTAAGATTGTAGAAGAGCGTTCCGGCAAGACCGCCCAAAATCAATCCGAGCGCAATGCAGACGCTGAATGCTCTCCATTCGGCAAAAATAAAACGAGGAACGTCAAACTTTAAAAACATCGTTTCATCGTAGTTTCGCTTGGAAGAAATAATCCAGAAGACGATTTCGCCGATCATCAAAACGATGACCAAAACAATCCCTAAGGCTTGTGCCCGGTGCGAAGCAATCCACGATTCATCAGAGACGATAAAGTGATTTGCGACCTGACGCTTGACTGAATTGGCATCAAGAGCCGTCTTGATCTCGCTTGGTTTCAAGTCTTGCGAGCTGTCGAGCAGGATGCGATAATTATTCGAATATGCATCTTGAAGCTGAGCATTCGAAAGAGAAATGAACACCTGGTTATCGAGCTCAGAATTATAGTTGTCGCCCATAATGCCGATTACGGAAACATATTTATCGTTCCACTTCAAATAAGCCTGGTCTTTTGGACGATACAGCTTGTTTTGCCAATTTTTACCTACAACCACCGTCGCTACGTTTGATTCAAAGTCGCTGTCCGAAAAAAAGTGCCCTGAAAGCATCGGTGGAGCGGTAAAGCTGCCCTTGCCGTAAAAATAGGTCACGTTTTTGTTTTCACAATCCTGGTAATGAACCTGAACGTTGTTCAACAAATCAGTTTTTTCGATTTTCTGGTTAAGATCATACAAGGTCACGTTCTGCTTCAGCGTCACGCGATACGTGTTCGGTGAAAGATTATGATTATTAAGCTGAATGATCATGTCTCGTTCCTGAATCTTAAAACACAGATAAACCGAAAAAAACGCGACTAAAAAGATATAGAAAAATACGTAGATGCGCTTTTTAAACAAAATCTGCCAATCCTTCCGTTAGTGGATGCCCAATGCCATTTTGGCATAACTCGTCATGCGGTCCGTCGTCCAGGCCGGTTCCCAAATGAACTTGACATCGACTTTTTTAATTTCTTCAACGTCTCCTAAAGCATTCGTCACAAGATCGGCTAAAAGATCGGTCAAAGGACACCCCATCGTAGTCAAAGTCATGGAAACGACGCATATTCCGTCTTCAGTAAGATCTATCGCATAGACAAGACCCAAGTTTACGATGTCGACGCCAAGCTCCGGGTCGGTCACCATTTCCAATCGATCCAAAATTTCTTCCTTGATTTGTTCATTCGTACGTTCTGACATTTGATCTACCTCGCTTATCTGTTTTCGTAATATTCAGCAAATTTTTCAGCCATCTCAACCGTCGTTTCATATGAGACCTTGTGCACGGCCTTTTCCGTTGTCGTAAAAGTCGTCTTTTGAGCGTAATCTTCATCCTTGATCCGATCGTAAAAAGCCTTTGTTGGCTTATACGGTACTATCTGATCGGCCGTTCCGTGCCAAAAATGGAACGGGCGTGCGGCAATCTTTTCAGGCGCAAGCGACAAATCAATCGCGCGCAAAGCCTGAAGCTGCGAATCAACGTATTGCTGCGGAACGTTTTTGACCTCCGGCATCGAAGCAATCAGCTTTTTCGCAAATTCGACAGGACACGGGGAGCCCATCAGGCAAACCGCAGAAGAAATCCAATCGTAAGAAGCCATTAATGCGCATGTCGTGATGCCTCCCATTGAAAGGCCGCTGACACCGACAAAATCATCTTTGATCCCGGTCGTTTCTTCATAGTAATCGACAATCTTTGGAAATTCAGCAACCGAATCAGCAATAATCTGCCAAAATTCCAGAAAATGCGTTTTAGCAGGGCCACCAACCATGCGTTCTCCGTGGTATTGAGCATCAGGAATGACCACTCTGAAACCGCGTTTGGCTATTTCATAGCCTTGCGTCAAAACTTTTTCTTTACAGCCTTCCCAACCATGGTAAAAGAACGCGAGCGGCAGCGCTTCATCTCGCAAATTGCTGTCATTAAGCTCCAAAACGGGATACTCTCCCGCATGTTTGCATGCAACTTCAATCATCAGAAAACCCCCATCCGAAATATCTATTCTAATTATACACTATTATGGCATATTTCGCCTTTTACCGAAATCGAAATTTAATGATTCATAAACGCTAGTTAAAGTAACAAGGTATGCTTTCTCAAAAATCATCGTATTTGCCGAGAATATGTCTGATTTTCCGCAAGGATACGGGTGCATCTTCTTTTTTATGGTATTCGACGGACTCGATCTGTCCGATTTCATCAATTCCTTCGACATAAACGCAATCACCGAATTCGTATTGATCCTCATCTGCAAGGCACATGATTGCCGAGCCGCTGTCATCAAAACAGACGTTGCAAAAAATCAGTTCGTCCTTGCAACGCAGCACCTTCTCATAGTTGAACGGGTTGAGAATTTCGCCGGCGACTCCGTAATAATAAAGCAGATAATTCAATTTTTCAGCAAACTTCGGCCAATCGACGGGCAGACCGCGCTTGTCAAAACTGCCCTTGACCTCTTTTTTTCTGCCGAATTTTGTTTCGAGTCTGATCAGATAATTTTGCTCTCCGGCAGGATTTTCGCAAACGTCAGCGGGATTGCCTTCAACCCTTGAAAAAGCATTCACTGAAACATCATCCAAAAAATTAGATACGATGCCAGCAAGCTGCACGTTGCTTCTCACCTTTAAACGATCAAACGTGTTTCTTTGCACGACGATTGACTCGGATGCGCGATCAATCACGATTCTTTCGCTTGAATCGACGATTTCTTCGTCTGAAAAATTCAGGCACCGGTTGAACAAAAGCTCGATTCTGTCGACTTTGTCGGGATTTCCGTCAAACACCAGCAGATCATCTCGCTTGAACATGGAGCGAATCATATCAGAGATGGACGAGAGTCGTCCGCTTTTTTGCAGTGCCCCGTGCGTTTCGAACTCTTCTCCTGCTTCATTTACGAAAACGAGCTTCCAGTCGTCACGACCTGATTTTTCAAAAAAAGTTTCGTAAACGTCTTTCAAATCTCCCATGACCCCGTCAAAAGCAGGATTCGGAAAAAGATACTCGTCCCCCATGCCAGGCGGATTGTGATTGACGATTTCGATCGTTGCCTTTTCATCATTCAATTCCAAAATCTGCTCAAAAATCGTGCTTCTCTTCTTTCTCGAATAAAGCGTGACTTTCTTGATTTTGCCTTCAAGCGGACGATGCGTTCCAAAATCATTTTCCATTCTGATTCCCCCTAAAAATGCAGTGCTCTGACGCACCTTTTTCTGAATTTTCTGTCACTTTTTCAAAAACGGTTTACTTTCCTGAAGTCAGGTCATAACTCATCCTGACCAACGATTTGAGTTTTTCGTCTGAAACCCCGCCGTCAATAACAACCGTAACCCAATTTTCCTTGTTCATGTGGTATGCCTTGAAAATACCGTGCTCTTTTTGCAAAGAACCGACGAGTTCCTTGTCACATTTGAGATTGACAACGTCAACCACCCCCTCTTCGTCTGAACCTAACCACTTTTTTTGAACGCTCATCACCAGCGCAAACCATTTTTTGCTGTTTTTATGCCTGAAGACCTCGTTTTTAGGCGATTTCTTCCATGGATAATCAAAACTTGCATCGTAGTTTTGGATGACGAACTTTTCAAAATCATCCCTGTTCACCAAAATCCCTCCTCTTAAACGAATTTTTTCACCGAAATCAGGCTGCCCGTTTTAAATTTTCCAAAATATGATTTTCGATAATTATATCACACAAATATTACGAATGCACGTTCGATTAGTGTTTAAAAAAACCGCTCGTTCAAATCAAAACGAGCGGCAAACTTTTAACCTCAAGCAGCATTTGCAAAATATCGCTGAGATACTTTCCATCATTATATTGAATGATGGTATTTCGCTAATATTAAATCATCTACTTTTTATAATAAAAGGACATCAAATTGCAGTGAAAATCTGATTTATCATGCTTTCGCTGCTTGTCCTGTTTTCACGTCGTACACGTATCTTTCCGACTTTCCTTCGTCATTCGGGCGATTGTCGGCTTGAACTTCTGAAATTCTTACTTTAAAGTTCTCTTTTGCCGTCGTTTCATAAGCAAAATTTCCGCTCATGTTCTGCACCTGCTGTTTGCTTGGAACGTATCTGAACGTCATCGTGCGTTCATTTTTTCCGCCTTCGTCGAACGTAATATTGTATTCTTTCATTTTGTTCTTCCCTTCTCAAAAATGCTTTCGTCATATTTTCCCCAACGCGTTACGAAAATCTCCTCAAAAACCTTGTTCCATTTGTTCTTTGATATGATGCAATCGTACTGCCTTTTGGCATATGGCACCAAAACGTTCGTCGTTCCAGACTTCTTTTCGGGTCTGATTATGTAGTTCGTGACCGTATCAACTTAGCAACCTGCATCGCAATAACCGTCTTGCCGTAGCCGACGGGGAGCTTGAGCAACGTGAACCTGTTGTCCAACACGTGTTCGAATGCTCCGAATGCCACGCCTTCGGTAAGCGGGTCATCAAAGTATTCTTTTGGCAGCATTTTATCATCGCCTTTTTGATTTTTATGATTTCATTATACAACTTTGTGTCTTTTTTGTCAAGTTTACACAAACCTGTAAAAAAATTAATCTTTATCCTTTGCGTAAATCACCCTGAATCAAGCCGCTGATTATTCTCGGCGATGACGTTCAAACCAACCAACAGTGCCTTCGTTCCTTTTTTGATCGCAGAAAAAAATAACCCGTTCCCTTCATTTTTTCGGGAACGAGTCTTTTTGCACGAAACAAACGGAGAAGCAGGACGGGAAGCAAATTGACGCCCCGCTCTGAATTTGGCATTACGTTCAAAAAAGCGCCCCTACGACCAAATTATGTTGCCAGTTCTGACCAGAAAAAAGAGACTGTCGCAATAAAAAAATTTTGTTCTTAGGTTTTGGCATATCCATGTTCGCTGAAAGTCAAACCTCTTTCAATTCTGAAAAAACGTAAACATCCTTTGGTCCTTTTTTCAAAAAAGTCCATGAATATCCGTATGCTTCATCTCGCCGATGAGCAAGGCACTCACAGATGTCTCTGACGGCCGGAAGCTTCAATTTCTCTTTGGCGTCTTCAACGTTTGCAAACTTTTCCTGAATGCCTTCTTTTGGGTCGAATGCTGATATCGGGACCTTGCTCTTTTCGATCGATCTTGCCCTGAACGATACCCATGCGAGGTTGTCCGCACTGTTGAGTCCTTCTTCAACTGAAAGCGAATCGTCGATGTATGTGACAAATTTAGCCTTATCCGGATAAAGATTTTTTATGAACGCTTTTGCAACCAATCGCGTAATCAGTTCAAAATGCAATTTTCCGTCAAGTCCTTTGAGCCTGATGCAATATATTCCGCTTTTCATTTTGGAAACCTTTAACTCTTTCCCGCCTCGAGGAACACCGTTGACCAGTCTTCTGATGCTTCTTATTCGACCGTCGTTTGAGATTTCATAAATTCCTTCATATTCTTCAATCGTTCGCCATTCTTGCTTTGACATTTCTGACAATCCTTTCCGCGCGCTTTCATCCAAATCGTGCAAGACGCAACGTTTCAACTGCTCCGCTCAGAGCAATTTTTGCTTTTAATCAATGGCGTTCTTTGTCTTCGGTAAGCCCTAAAAGATAATCCACTGAAACATCGTAAAAATCCGCAAGTTTTACAAGGTAATCGGCCCTTGGCATGCGCGAACCGTTTTCGTATCGGCTTACGAGAGACGCCGTACATCCCAATACGCCTGCGATTTCCTTAATGGTGTAAAGATTTTTAAGCCTTAATTCTTTTAATCGTAATTCGATGATAAACACCAACCCTTCTTTTTTAAGATATTGATTTTGCAATCGTCGCATTTCCGCAACGTCGTCTTCACAGAGCTCAGTCTTGAGCTGAGCAACAGATTCTTTCTTCAGGATCCTATCGAGGTCTTTTCGGAACAAGCACGAAAATAACGGATCGAAAAGAATCCGATTTGCGATATATATTATATACCAAAAACTAGTTTTTGTCAATATTTACACTGATTGCCGCATGCCGTCAACCGGATATCAAAGAAAGTCACGATTGCAGCAAAGACCATGATTGGTACAAGCCGAGCCTCCATCCAGTACTGCGTTTTTCTCATAAGCGTTTGGCAACCATCATCGACCTCTTCGCTTGAGAGTCATTTGCAGCACGTGAACTACTCGGCCATAAATGACCGAGCTTCTGGGAACACAAAGTAGTATTCAGGATGTTGCGCTGGTATTCCAGCCACCTGACTTACAGAACTCCGTTATTTTACCAGGGCCAGTCCCTGGCCAATGGCTT
>OHWG01000156.1_pt1 | contig 44167 bp, 54 predicted proteins | sample 1579621 | NCBI WGS metagenome assembly OHWG01 (sample SAMEA3882544, study PRJEB24775) | human gut metagenome | biome: human-associated habitat; feature: intestine environment; material: feces | place: Netherlands | collected 2009/2010
GCTTCTGAAGAAAAGAAATCTGAGGGTAAAGTCAACTGGACAAATGAGACAGGTGCGGTCGATGCGTGGGCTGCTCAGATGCATACATCCAATGGACAGGTAACATGGACGAATGATGTAAGTCAGGTAAAGACAAGCTTTACAGCAACCGGAACTGTTCATTGGACGAACACTACACCACCTTCAGGAGGAACACATAGAGTTAATGGTACAGCCCATGCAGCAGGTACAGCACATTATAATCATCTGGTAGGACATGCTTATGCAAATGGTAATTGGGGAACAAAGACAGGAGGAACCACGCTTGTTGGTGAACTTGGAAGAGAGCTTGTCGTTGACCCGGGTTCCGGTACATGGCATACAGTAGGGGATAATGGTGCAGAGTTTACCAATATTCCGGCTGGAAGTATTGTATTCAACCATAAGCAGACAGAAGCACTGCTTGAACGTGGGTTTGTTGCAGGAAGAGGAACAGCAAGAGTAAATGGAACGGCTATGGTGCGAGGTGGGATCTCTGTAAAACAGGCGAATATCGCATCCGGGAAGACTACATACAGTGGAAAACCTTCCAAAACAAAGTCTTCCACTGGAAAATCATCATCAGGCAACTCCGGTAAATCTAAATCCTCTTCTTCATCCAAAGATTCTGAACAAGATGTTGATTATATTGAGATTCTTTTTAAACGTCTTGACCGTATAATTTCCAACTTCGGCAAGAAGGCAGGTAATACATTCCGATCTCTTACAGAAAGACTGAATTCTCTCACGAAAGTATCCAAGGATGGTAAGTGGAACAGTGAACTGGAATCTCTTAATAAAGAGAAGAAAAATCAGAAAAAATCTGTAAACTATTATCTGAAAAAGGCTAAAGGTGTAAACCTTGATGAAGCCACTAAGAAGAAAATACGTAGCGGTGCTATTGATTACAGGACTTACAGTTCCAAGAATGATGAAAAGTATAAGAACATCAAGAAATATCAGACCTTCTATGAAAAATCTCTTGATGCTCGTGATAAACAGCTTGAAATAGAGGAGAACATTGCAAAATTATTCTCTGATCGTTTCGACATGATCTCTACGGATTTCGATAATGATAAAGCTATCATTGAGCATAGAACCAACACTGCTAATAACAACATTGATTATCTTGAAGAAAAAGGTTATCTCGGAAGTAAAGCAAATTATTCTGCTATTGCAAGTGCCACACAGGATGAAATTAGTAAAAGCACTGCTAAGATTGAGGCTTTAAAGGCTGAACGTGCATATGCTTTAAGCAATCCCTATAGTGGTATTGTCAAAGATTCCGAACAGGATAAAGAATTCCAGAAAGCCATTCAAGAAGAAATCGAGAACCGTCAGGAACTGAATACGCAGCTTGCGGAAGCAAACAATAATATGCGACAGGTTGACTGGGATCGTTTTGATTATATCCAAGAACGAATCAGTGATATTTCTAGTGAAGCTGATTTCATGATTGACCTTATGGCACAACGTAAGGATGAGTTATATCAGGACAGAGGACATACAGATAAAGTTGAAAATGCTAATGTAGCAGGTAAGTTCACTGATAAAGGTATGGCTGTTATGGGACTGCACGGTCAGAACTATAATACATACATGGCTCAGGCAAATCAGTACGCTGAAGAGATTAAGAAACTGAATGCAGAAATAGCAAAAGATCCGAATAATACCAAACTTATTGACCGTAGAAAAGAACTTCTTGAAGCTCAGAGAGATAACATCAAATCTGCGGAAGATGAGAAACAGGCGATGGCTGATCTTATTGAAGATGGTATCAACAGACAGATTGATGCTCTTGGTACTCTGATCGATGAGTATGAGGATTCTATAGATTCTGCAAAAGATTTATATGATTATCAGAAAAAGGTCAAAGACCAGACTGAAGAAATCTCAAAGATTCAGAAACAGCTAAATGCTTACTCCGGTGATGATTCTGAAGAGTCAAAGGCTAACATCCAGAAGCTCAAAGAAGATCTGAAGGATGCACAGGAAGATTTGCAGGATACTCAGTATGATAGATATATTTCAGAGCAGAAGAAACTTCTTAGTGATCTTTCTGATAACTACAAAGAAACTTTGAATGCCAGACTGGATAATATTGATGCTCTTGTAGCAGATATGATTACCAAGTCAAATGAGAATAAGGAAAGCATTAATCAGACCTTACAGACGGAATCTGATAAAGTTGGATATACAATTTCTGATGCAATGAAGGATATCTGGGGTACTACAAACAACGTTCTTGGAACTACTGACAACAAAGGTAGCATCCTTGGTCAGGTAACAAGCGTTAATGAAGTTTTAAATGCTATTAATGCCAAAGTCCAGTCAATGCAAACAAATAGTGACAAGCAGTCTACTCAGGTAAATGAAGGTGCCAAGACAGATACCGCTCTTCCTGCAAAGAATGAAAATACTGGAAGCAATAACAGTAATAATTCTAATAATTCAAATCAGCCAGTAAAGAAAAACACTGGAAGTAAACAGGGTAATGGTAAAGTTGAAGTTGGCGATCATGTTACTTTTGTAAGTGGTTCTTATACCGGAAATTCTTCTGGTGGAGGTGGAGCCGGAAACCAAAACAGAGGAAAGAAAGTATATGTCACCAAGATTCAGAAAGGTGCTAAGAAGCCATATCACATCTCAACAGGTAAGAAGCTTGGATCTGGTGATTTAGGATGGGTAACAAAATCTCAGCTGAAAGGTTATAAGACTGGTGGTCTGGTTGATTATACCGGACTTGCTCAGTTGGATGGAACACCAAGTAAACCAGAACTTGTACTGAATTCTGTGGATACTGAAAACTTCCTGAAGCTGAGAGATGCACTGAGGGATGGATTTGATTTTACACCGAATATGAATACTCCGATGTTTGCGAATACTGCTTTTGATGGTATTGCTAGTCAGATAAAGAATCTTCAGGCGGCAGCAGTGAAACAGAATGTTCAGGTAACTACAAATTATGAGATCAATATTCCGATTGACCATGTAGAGAACTACGAAGATTTTATGAATCAGCTGAAAAAGGATGATAAATTCGAAAAGATGATACAGTCTATGACAACGGATCGTCTGGCAGGTGGAAGCAAGCTTGCGAAGAATAAATTTAATTGGTGATGTTACAGGGGTGTCTGTTTTGGACATCCCTTTTTATATAGATTTGGAGGAAAAGGAATGCAGATACGAAATAAGAGGATATCGGATGGCAGCAGGGAAGATATTGTACAGCAGCTGAGAGAAGAGAATGCTGCACTGAAGAAAGAAAATCAGAGACTGATGCAGGAACGGGAGGCTGACAAAGAGATTGTGAGGATATCCCGGAAAACGATTCAGGATTATCAGGAACTGCTGAAAGAAGCCCGGAAGTTAAAGAAAGACCTTGGTAACAGGATTCAGGAAGCTACACGGATGCAGCAGGAACATAAGAAGAAATTTGATGAGCTGATCCAGACAATGACAGAAGGCATCTGAGACAACTGATAAAAATTGAATTGTACACATGAGGGAGTGCTGAGTATGGCACTCCTATTTTAATGAAAAATAAGGAAGATAAGGAGATTTTTATATGAGCAAAAAGAGAATGAAGAAAACCACAAGAAGAGAAGAATACAAAGAGAAATTCAATGAGCAGATGCAGGTGTTTAATTATATCATGCAGGATGGTGAGCAGATCGTTCAGTGCAAAGCACCATACCCGGAGTACTGGTTTATCTCGAATAAAGGTTATCTGTTTTCGGTATATGCAGGAAAACTCAGAATACTGAAAGCAAACCATAGATATATAGGAACGATGAATAAGAATGGAGTCAGAACCGGTCAGGACTGGTATTACGAACATGCCATTGAGGGAGCGTATAACAAGCATATTCCTATGCATAAGATCATGAGTGAACATTTTGGAAAGAATGAATTTGGCTCTGAAGAAACTGAAGTGCATCATATTAGAAAAAACCTACGATACAAGCCGAATGATGGAAATGTGTGCAACCGGGCTGAGAATTTACAGCTGCTGCCAAAAGAAATCCATAAGGAATTGACACGGTATGCAAGTAAGACGAATGTGGAACTGGATAAAGAACTTGAACAGAAGGTTAAAGAAGCAGACTGTCCGATGTATGCATATACACCAGAAATGCTTGAAGCCGTTATTAAGTGGAACATACAGAATTGTCTTGCGAATGGATTGCAGCCGGTGATCTACATGACCTCGATAACGGATGATGCAGCTGAGATCAAAGCAGAAGCACATCCATTGAAGATTGAGAAATAAACAGGAGGAAAAAATATTTATACATATGAAATACGAGAAATAACGAAAGAGGATGCTCTAAAAATGATACAGACCTACCATTATTCAAATATACTGCCACGGTTGAATAAACATTTCTTGGGCTTTTATTTGGATGATAGGCTTGTTGGTGTTGTAACACTTGGATGGGGAACGAGACCACTACATACGATAAAGAAGATGTTCCCATCCTTGGAAACGAAAGATTATTATGAAATCGGCAGAATGTGTATGACGGAAGATATGCCGAAAAACAGTGAATCGCAGATGCTGTCCCAGACGATTCGGTGGATAAAGAAGAACTGTCCTGAAGTCAAGGTACTGTTTACTTGGGCTGATGGAATGGTTGGAAAGCCGGGCTATGTCTATCAGGGCAGCAATTTTTATTATCTGGGATACATTTGGACTGATATGTATATGAAGAACGGGATAAAGCTGCATCCCAGACAGACAAAGCAGTTTTTTGCAGAGGATAAAGAAGATAAAAGACTGACATGCAGACCAACGTTTGAACAGCAGCAGGAAGTCGGGATACAGCATTATCGGGGGAAGCAGTTTAAGTATCTGTTTTTTACCTGTGGTAAACGAGAGAAGAAACGATTGATGAAAGAATGCACAGAACCATTGTCCAGAGATTATCCAAAGGATGTGGACTTGGAATGGAAGATGCAGGTTGGAAAAGGTAAATGGGAGCTATGCAACAGACCGCCATACTCTACAGATATGAATTCGGAGATCGACAGCGGAATCGGATTGGAAAGAACAGCGGAGAAAGATACTGCTGCAAAAGATGATATAACCGGTAATGCAGCCTGAAAAGAGAAGAATGTAGTTACCAGAAATATTATAAAGGTTAGTACTCTGAGGGGAAGAAATTTCTTCCTCAAGGATTTTTAGATAGATAGAAATGTATAAAAAGATGCAGGAGGGGGGGAAACGAAATGGACACCCCTCTTCTGCAAAATTGGAATAACAGGAATAAGTGAAGAAAAATGATAAGAGAATTATAAATGAAGTCCGGGGGACAAAAAATTTTACAGCAGACGAAATATTGAAATATCTGGAAGATAATGGTAAAGTTGATCTGTCAGATGTACAGGATGCTATTGAAATGAAGGAGAGACAAGAACTTTTAAGAAGGCATCCTTATAAAATCACGCAGGGTAAGGATGGATATTGGAGAACATACGTTAAGGATGGCAGTAAAGAAAGTGGATACAGATTAATTAAGAAATCCACTAGAAAAAAACTGGATGATATATTGGTTGAATATTACAAAACCGAGACAGATAAGACAATAACACTTGATGAGATGTACTGGCGGTGGAGAAAAGTACAAGATTGTATGGTAGTCGATAACACAGTCTATAAGTATACCACCGATTACAATAGGTTTTTCAAGGATAAAGCATTCATGCAAAATCCAATAGAAGAAATTACAGTGGATATGTTAAAGCTGTTTTTTCATGATATGATTGTGGATAACGGCTTGAGTAAGGGATCTTTTAAAAAGGCATATGGATATATTGATAACACATTCCAGAAAGCATTTCGAGAAAAGGTAATTCCTGAAAATCCAATGGTATATCTTCTGAGAAAACAATTTTATGGATATTGTGAAGAAATTGATAAACCATTATCGAAACAAGTGTATACGGATGAAGAAGTTGAGTTAATTACACAATGGCTACATCAACAGTATAAAAAGATACCCTCTTACATACCACATTATGCTGTGGAGCTTGCGAGCTTAACTGGAATGCGTGTGGGTGAAATAGTAGCCTTGAAGTGGGAAGATATCCATAATGAAAAAGGGTATTTTACCATACAGAGATCAGAAAAGTTTAATAGAAAGACAAAAGAATATTTTATCGACAAAACGAAGAATAAAAAGGTAAGAAATTTTCCGCTAGATGAAAAAATAACGACATTATTTACAAGGGTAAAAAAAGCTGAGTTTGCAAAGGGTTATTTATGTGAGTGGATTTTTGCAAACGAAGAAGGCAGGATTCATGCACCGGTTGTTTCATCTTGCATTAAAAATAAATGCAAACAATTAAGAATTCCAGATAGAGGAATTCATGCATTTAGAAAAACATTCAATTCCAATATGAGATGCGCCGGTGTATCAGAAGTAGTAGCAGCTTCATTACTGGGACATTCCCCGGATGTGAATAAGAATTATTACACATTTGATACGACATCATTAGAGGATAAAGCTAAAATCGTAGCAGATGCACATGCTCATTTTGGATAAAACTATTACCTTTTATATTACCTTTTTGAAATGATGTGTGGAAAAGCCAGTAAAATCAATACGTTGTGGAACCGTTTGATGCCCGTGAGGTCGCAGGTTCAAATCCTGTTGCCCCGATTGAACCAGAAAGACTGAGACAAAAATTCACTCTTGACAAGGAGCAGTGGACATGTTAGTCTTTAATCATCGACAAAATATGCAAAATGCTTTGATGAGGAATAGTACATGAGGACCGGAGCACAGAGAGCTGTCGGGTGGTGTGAGACAGTAGAAAGAAGTCATGGAACTCGCCTTGGAGCATCTGTCCGAACTCCCGAATATCTGGAAAGTAGGCGCAGACGGTATCCACCGTTATATGGAGAGGATATAAGAATTATACAAAATATTCCGTATCCCATGAGTGTATGAACCGTTCATAAATAAGAGTGGTACCGCGAAGACAGATGTCTTTCGTCTCTTACAGTAGTCTGTAGAGATGAGAGATTTTTTTTTTGTTCAGAAACAGAAAACATACAGAGAATTTATATGTTAGAGAGACAGGAGGAAAAAACATGAAAAACGTAACAAAATACCAGAGACAGTATTATATGCCGCCAATGAAATGTATGAAATGGGCAGAGAAGGAATATGTGGACAAAGCTCCGATCTGGTGCAGCGTAGACCTTCGTGACGGAAACCAGGCACTGGTCATTCCGATGAGTCTGGAACAGAAAATCGAGTTTTTCAAACTTCTTGTAAAAATCGGATTTAAAGAAATTGAGGTAGGTTTTCCGGCAGCTTCTGAAACAGAGTATACATTTGTACGTACACTGATCGAGCAGAATCTTATTCCGGATGATGTAACGATTCAGGTTCTGACACAGGCAAGAGAACACATTATCCGTAAGACTTTTGAGGCGGTCAAAGGTGCGCCGAAGGCAATCGTGCATGTCTATAATTCAACATCTGTAGCACAGCGTGAGCAGGTATTCAAAAAATCAAAAGAAGAGATCCTGAAAATTGCTGTCGATGGTGCCAAGCTTCTGAAAGAACTGGCTGATGAAACAGAGGGAAATTTCCAGTTTGAATACAGCCCGGAAAGTTTTACCGGAACAGAACCTGAATATGCACTGGAAGTATGTAATGCAGTTCTTGATGTATGGCAGCCAACACCGGAGAATAAGGCAATCATTAATCTGCCTGTAACTGTAGAACTGTCTATGCCACATGTGTATGCGAGTCAGATTGAATACATGAGTGAGAATATGAAATATCGTGAAAATGTAATTCTTTCTCAGCATCCACATAATGACCGTGGATGTGGCGTTGCAGATTCTGAACTTGGTCTGCTTGCTGGTGCAGACAGAGTAGAAGGTACGCTGTTTGGAAACGGAGAGCGTACAGGAAATGTGGATGTAGTGACACTTGCCATGAATATGTTTGCACAGGGAGTTGATCCGGAACTGGATTTCTCTGATATGCCACATATCTGTGAAGTATACGAAGCATGTACCGGAATGAAAGTGGATGAAAGAAGTCCATACAGTGGAGCATTGGTATTTGCGGCATTCTCAGGATCTCATCAGGATGCAATTGCAAAAGGAATGCACTGGAGAGATGAAAAAGATCCGAATCGCTGGACGGTACCATATCTGCCGATCGATCCGACTGATGTTGGAAGAAATTACGATGCAGATGTTATTCGTATCAACAGTCAGTCGGGTAAAGGTGGAGTTGGCTATATCCTGGAAACAAAATACGGCCTGAACCTGCCGCCTAAGATGCGTGAAGCTATGGGGTATGCAGCAAAAGCTGTTTCCGATCACTGTCATAAAGAACTCCATCCAGATGAAATCTTTAATCTGTTTAAATCTACATTTGAGAATGTTGTAGAACCATATAGTATCAATGAAGTGCATTTCCAGCAGAAAGATGGAGGCATTACGACACAGGTAATATCTACCTTTAACGGAAAGACTATTACTACAGAGGCAACCGGAAACGGACGCCTGGATGCAGTCAGCAATGCACTGAAGAAAGCATACGAAATGAAATTTACACTGGTAACCTATCAGGAGCATGCACTCGAAAAGAGCAGTAGTTCCAAGGCAATCGCATATGTAGGTATCCAGAAACCGGACGGAACACTTTCCTGGGGTGCTGGCGTTGATCCGGATATCATTCGTGCATCCATTGATGCGTTGGTAACTGCAATCAACAACCGATAATCATAATCAGAACAGCCCTTTCCTTTTCAACAGTTAGTTGTAAAAACTGTTGACAGGGACAGGGCTTTTTTATGCATGTTTCACAGAATAAATTGTTTCTATGGAAAAATGAAAAAATTTCTGCTAAAATTAGATAACGTATGCCTATACATATTGAAGTTTGGATGAGAAGAAAGGAATCGGTACACAGATGCTAAAGATTAAGAGCTATGTGAAAGTAAAAAGCATTGCAGAAGCGTATGAACTGAATCAGAAAAAAACAGCACTGGTTCTTGGCGGTATGGTCTGGCTGAAGATGGGAAATCGTAATATTTCTACAGCAATCGATCTTTCCGGCCTGGGGTTGGATACAGTGCAGGAAACAGATGATGAGTTTGTGATCGGCTGCATGACACCGTTGAGAGAACTTGAAATAAATAAGAGACTGAATGAGTATACACATGGAGCAGTCAGAGAAAGTCTGCGTCATATAGTTGGCGTACAGTTTCGAAACTGTGCAACAATTGGAGGAAGTATCTGGGGACGGTATGGATTCTCAGATGTACTGACAATGTTTCTGGCAATGGATACATGGGTGGAATTGTATGATGCAGGAAGAATTCCACTGACAGAATTTGTAAACCGCAAAAAAGATAATGATATTCTTGTGAATATCATTGTACGTAAACAGCCGTTGTTTGTCTGTTATATGAGTCAGCGAAATTCAAAGACGGATTTTCCGGTACTGACTTGTACGGCGTCGCTGATCGGCGAGGAAGCGAGAACTGTTATTGGCGCAAGACCGGCACGTGCGGTTGTTGTGGAAGATAAGGAAAGTATCCTTAAAAATTTCAAGCATATGACCAACAAACAGCGCACAGAAGCGATTGAAAAGTTTGCTGAATATGCGGCAGAACATGTGACTACGGCAGGTAATATGCGGGCTTCCGCAGAATACAGGACTCTTCTGGTAAAGGTATTGATAAGAAGAACCTGGGAAGCAGTAGGAGGAATGAAGAATGAATATTAGTTTCTGGCTGAACGGAGTTTACCGACAGGAAGAAATTGAGCCTGGAATGTTGCTGATTGATTTTTTGAGAGAAAAAGGATGTTACAGCGTCAAAAGAGGCTGCGAAACTGCAAATTGTGGACTTTGTACAGTGCTGGTTGAAGACAGAACGATTCTTTCATGTTCCACATTGGCTGCTCGTATTGATGGGAAAAAAGTAGTGACGATGGAAGGAATGCAGAGAGAAGCACAGGAATTCGGGAGCTTTCTTGCAAATGAGGGCGCAGAACAGTGTGGCTTCTGTAATCCTGGATTTATTATGAATGTATTTGCCATGCTTCATGAGATCAAAGAGCCGACGGAAGAACAGATTAAGGAATATCTTGCCGGAAATCTGTGCAGATGTTCCGGGTTTGTTTCTCAGACAACAAGTATCCTCAAGTTTTTAAAATATAAAAAAGCACAGGAGGACGCATAAAAATGAAATATGTAAATCAGCCTGTACGTAAAACAGACGCAATGTCGCTGGTGACAGGAAAACCAGTTTATACGGATGATCTGGCACCAAAGGACTGCCTGATCGTTAAGATATTAAGAAGTCCGCATGCAAATGCATGGGTAGAAGAAATCAAGACCGGAAATGCAGAAAAAGTTGCAGGTATCGCATGTGTTCTTACTTATAAAGATGTTCCACAGAAGCGTTTTACTCTGGCAGGACAAACTGCACCGGAAATGAGTCCGGATGATCGTCTGATTCTGGATCGTCATGTTCGATTTATCGGAGATGCGGTTGCAATTGTAGCAGGAGAGACAGAAGATGCAGTAGACAAAGCATTAAAAAGAATTAAGGTACAATATCGAGTGGAAGCACCAGTATTGGATATGCATAAAGCAAAAGATAATCCGATTCTTGTACATCCGGAAGAAGACTGGAAACTAAAGATTCCGCTTGGTGGAGACCATAAGAGAAATCTGTGTGCAACTGCACTGGAAGAGCATGGAGATGTGGACAAGGTGCTCGGCGAATGCAAATACACAGTAGAACATACTTATCATACCAGAGCGAACCAGCAGACTATGATGGAAACCTTCCGTACAGCCTGTTATATGGATCATTTTGGAAGACTGATCGTACTTTCTTCTACGCAGATTCCTTTCCACGTAAGACGAATTGTTGGAAGAGCACTGGATATTCCGGCCTCCAAAGTGCGTGTTATCAAACCACGAATTGGTGGAGGATTTGGAGCAAAACAGACTTCCGTCAGTGAAATTTATCCGGCAATTGTTACATGGAAGACCGGTCGTCCGTCCAAGATGATCTTTTCCAGGTATGAGTCTATGATCTGCTCCTCACCACGCCATGAAATGGAAATTACCGTGCGTGCAGGTGCAGATGAAAATGGTATCATTAGAGCAATTGATGTCTATACGTTGTCTAATACGGGGGCTTATGGTGAACACAGTTCTACTACAGTGGGACTGAGCGGACACAAATCAATTGGCCTTTACAGACACACAGAAGCTTATCGTTTTGCATTTGATGTTGTTTATACGAATGTGCAGGCAGCAGGGGCTTATCGTGGATATGGTGCAACGCAGGGAATTTTTGCTGTTGAATCTGCAGTAAATGAGCTGGCTCACAAAATGGGAATGGATCCGGTAAGAATCAAGGAATTAAACATGCCAGTTGAAGGTGGACCGCTTCCGGGTTATCCGGATGTACCTTATGCACAGAGTTGTACGATGGATAAATGTATGGCCAGAGCAAAAGAAATGATGGACTGGGATTCTAAGTATCCATTCCGTGATATGGGAAATGGTAAAGTCCGTGGAGTCGGAGTGGCAATGGCCATGCAGGGATCTTCTATTGCCGGTGTTGATGTTGGTGGTGCAGATATCAAATTGAACGAGGATGGTTCATATACTCTTGCACTTGGATGTACGGATATGGGAACTGGCTGTGATACAATCATGGCGCAGATCGCGGCTGACTGTCTGGAAACTCCGATGGAAAACATTGTTGTATTCAGTGTAGATACTGATATTTCACCATATGATTCAGGATCTTATGCATCCGCCACTACTTATACGACAGGTATGGCAGTCATGAAAGCCTGCAAAGAGCTTCGAGGTAAAATATGTGAAGTTGGTGCACAGATGTTGGGAACAGATGTAGATAAGGTTGCGTTTGACGGTTCGTATGTATTTGTGGATGAGGATGAGGAAGAAGAGAAAAAAGTTTCTCTGGAACAGGTGGCGTTGAAAGGCACTTTCTTTAATAATATTGAACTGCAGGTGGTCAAACAGCATTCTTCACCGTTGTCACCGCCGCCGTTTATGGTTGGCATGGCAGAAGTTGAGGTGGATACGGAGACAGGTGAGGTAGATGTGCTGGATTACGTGGCAGTTGTTGACTGTGGTACCCCAATCAATCCAAATCTGGCACGTGTACAGACAGAAGGTGGCATTGCGCAGGGAATCGGTATGGCCCTTTTTGAAGACGTACAGTATACCGATAAAGGAAAAATCCGAAATAACTCCTTTATGCAGTATAAGATTCCAACCAGAATGGACATCGGAAAGATTCGGGTGGATTTTGAAAGCAGTTATGAAGAGAGTGGGCCGTTTGGAGCAAAATCTATCGGAGAACTTGTGATCGATACACCATGTCCGGCGCTTGCAGAAGCTATTTATAATGCAACCGGAGTACGGGTTCGAGAACTTCCGATCACACCTGAAAAAATAGCGATGGGAATTTTGAAAAAGAAAGGAACAGACGAAAATTCATGACAAATATGATAATGGGAACCCTGCTGGCGGTGGGATATCTTGTTATGTTCTGGCTGTTTGGAGCACTGGTCCCAGAAAAGTTCCAGTCAGGGAAATTTCCGGTTATGTGTATTAACGGATTTTTGCTTTATTATACGCTGTTTGAGATTGTGGCATTTCCAATGAAATATCTGTGCTGTTCGCTGAAGCAGCTGACGGTAATCTGGGGATGCCTGCTGATCCTTCTCGTTCTCTTTGTAATATGGAAAAGACGGAGAGTTCTGGCAGACAGTGTCAGGACAATACCGGGCAGTATGCAAAAGAATATATCCGTGCTTATTCTGTTGCTGGTAGCAGTAGGACTCGCAGTGTTGCTTGGATTTAATATCAATACACTGTCAACTTATGATTCAAACAATTATATTGGACTGCCGGTGGCATCTGTGTATTCTAATACACTGGACAGAGTGGCACCTTATTCGGGAGTCCTGTTGAAGGCACCGGAGCAGTTCTATATTATGAATACAGATACGCTGCAGAGTGCAATTGTTTATCAGGTACTGAATATTCATCCACTTATGGAACGTAAATGGAGCTTTACGATTGCGATGGTGATTCTTTTTGAGATGGGACTGTATCAGTGTGCGAATGGATTTTTTAAGAAAAAGGAAGCAGAAAAAACAGTGTTTGTGATACTGGCAGATCTGGTGCTTTTGTTTTCGTACAGTCTTGGTGGGGTTTCTCAGTATTTTGCATATCGAACCTATGAAGGAAAAGCAATCATTGCATATCTGTATATGACTGTGATTTTTGGATTCTGTCTGGCAATATACAGAAAGGAGACGAGTCTGTGGCCATGGTGCGGACTGTTTCTGTGTGGAACAGGTGGAATTGCGTTCAGTAATTCTGCACTGTTTATTGTGCCATGCATGATCGGAGCTACATTATTTCCGTATGTTTTATGTGATGGAATACTGAAAAGACAGTGGCATCTGCTGAAAAGATATATAATTGTGTTGTTGCCGTCAATATTTTGGATGCTGCTCAGCCATTTGGTATAAAAGGAGGAAGAATGATTGGAAAATTTAAATGAAACAATACAATTTCTGATACAGTCCCTCCAGACCTATACGGGAAACAATCCGATTTGGATCCTTTATCCGGTGGCGCTGATCCTAATCTGGTTTCTTGGAAAAAAAGAAGATCGAAAATTATTTATCGGTGTTTTTGTAACAGAATGCCTTACGATCTTTAATCCGTTTGTCGTGAAAGTCCTTCTGGATGTATTTGGATTTGGAACACGTTTTGTCAGATTTCTGTGGATCATTGTCTTCTTTATTACAATAGGTTATGCTCTGACTTTACTTATTTTTGCATCTGCAAAAACAGGGGTACGGATCCTGACAGGTGGAATCTGTCTTGCGCTGATCGTAACACTGGGAATTCCTGTTTTCAGGGGAACAGAGGATTTTCCATATAAAAAGGCAACCAATGCGTATTTTGTTGGACAGGAGATTCTGGATCTTTCCAGTATTATACACAGTGAAGGAATTGAGCAGCCAAGAATACTGAGCGATGGACTGCTTCTTGTTTACAGACAGTATGATCCAGATGTGAGATCTTATGTGAGTCGTCGTATACTTCAGAAGATTGAAAAAACTTCCGAAGAAAAATTTATGAAGAAGAAAAAGATTAAAGATTGGATGAAAAAGATTGTAGCAGTCTATTATTATCATGATTATTCTCTTCCGGCGGAAGAGTTTCAGAGCCTGGTCAGAGGAAGTAAAGTGGATTATATTATATCCACAACGCGGGAGCTGGATGAATATCTGTCGGGGACGACTATGTATGTACTTGGACAGACCGAAAACTACCGTGTCTGGAAAGTAGTATAAATAGTAGTATTAAAACAAGATGCATATATCTGAATTAATAGTTGAAAAAGTAGGAATAATTCAAAAACTTTACAAATACTCAAATATGTGCTATATTATAAAAAGCTTTAGTAAAAGCTTGCACCTGTAGCTCAGTGGATAGAGCAGTGGTTTCCGGTACCATGTGCGGGGGTTCGATTCCCTTCAGGTGTGTTGCACGAGGTAATGGGTCTGCCTCGGTGCGTTGTAAGTTACTGTGAACAAAGTGAACAGTAATAATTAAGGAGGACAAGAACTTGGATAATTTCAGGGAATGGTTATCAGATAACCTTCGCTATTTTATGCTTGGCGGAGTGATTTTGATAATCGTAGCTGTATTGTTCTTTAGCATACGTGCTTGTACCGGAAGTGGAAAGGGGACTTCGGACGGAGAACAAACTACAGCACAGGACAACAGCCAGGGAAATGATCCTTCTTCTCCGGAAGATGATGGGGAGACAAACGACGGGAAGAAAGAAGAAGACACGAATCCCTTGGAGGATGGCAGTGAAGAAGTTACTGCACTTATGAACAGCTACTACAAGGCTTTAGGGGAAAAAGATATTACGACATTAAGAACACTGGTAAATAATCTGACACCTTCTGATGAATCCAGAATCACAAATGCAAAGGATTATATTGAAGGATATCAAGTCAGCAAAGTGTATATGAAGAAAGGGATGGACGACAATTCGCATGTTGTATATACGAAAGGAAGTTTCATCTGTAAGGGGATTGATACACCGGCACCGTCTCTTTGGAGTTCTTATGTTGTAAAAGACAGCGATGGTACCTATAGAATTTTGGGTGACCTTGAACAGAACACAACAGTTTCCACTTATATGGATTCGCTGAAATCTGATGAAGATGTAAAGAAGCTTACAGCTGAGGTGCAGGCAGAATATGAGCAGGCACAGAAGGATGACACAGCTCTTGCACAGTTCCTTGACGGACTGGGTGAAGAAGCAGATACTTCTTCTTCTGAGACGAGTGCAGACGGCACAATGCTGACAGTTACAGAAGGGTGTAATGTCAGAGCTGAAGCAAATAGTGACAGTGAAATTATTGGTGGTCTTGACGAAGGGGATCAGGTTCAGAAAATGGGACAGGAAGGTGACTGGATCCAGATTGAATATGATGGTCAGACCGGATATGTATACAGTGGATTGCTTCAGTAAAATATTTAGACAGAATAAAAGACACGGGATGGATCCTGTGTCTTTTTCAATGCTTATTTTTTTAGAGAACCGTCTGCCAGTAGTTCATAATTTTGATCATCTACTGTGATCGTTCCGGTCTGCATGATACCATCCAGATCCATGTAATAACGTTTGCCATTATCATCCACCCATCCGGTCTGCATGATACCATCTTTATCAAAGAAATAATGTTTGCCGTCAGTATCGATCAGCCAGCCTGTGTAAGGAACACCGTCAACCATAAACATCCAGTTGCTGCCGCTTGAAGTCCAGACTCCAAGGCTTGCCTCCGGGGATGTCTCATCTTGTGATATGGATTCAGAAGGAGAGACAGAAGGCTCGACCGTAATGGTCGGTGTAGCAGAAATGCTGACGTTTGCCTTTGGTTTCTGGGTAAGAACAGGCGTTGGTGTGACCTTGGATTTTTTTATTACAGAGGAATGTCTGGCAGGAATTTTGTAATTCGGATCAAAAGAAGTTCGACGGAATAAAAATCCTGCAGACAGACACAATAAAATCGCAATCAGAAGCAGCAGGGGATTCAGGTGTCGTTTCTTATCAGACATAATTTCCCTCCTTTGTGTATCTGAAATGATAAAATAATAATTTTATCATACAATATGTGGTAAAAAAAAACAAGGTCTCGGTTGCGGACAAAAAGAAAAAACTATATAATAGAATAATGGACGAAAAAAGGATAACAACAGATCAGACTACAATAAGAATAAATAAATACCTGAGTGCGGCAGGAGTATGTTCAAGAAGAGAAGCAGACCAGCTGACAGATGCCGGACGGGTTACGGTTGCAGGAAAAGAAATCGGTACTGGAGAAAGGATTCCAGCAGATGCCGAGGTTTTTTTGGATGGCAGACCGGTGAAGGCAGAGACCAGGCAGGTACTTCTGCTTTTTTATAAGCCAAGGGGTATTGTGTGCAGTACAAAAAAGCAGCGACAGGAAACGACAGTAACAGAGTTCCTGGATTATCCAGTGAGAGTATATCCGGTAGGACGTCTGGACAAAGATTCAGAGGGACTGCTTTTACTGACGAATCAGGGTGACTTGGTTAATCGTATCATGCGTGCAGGTAACTACCATGAGAAAGAATATGAAGTAACCGTGGACAAAAAAATTACAGAAACTTTTATCAGAAAGATGAGCAGTGGTGTCCCGATTCTGGGGACTGTGACACGACCATGTACGGTATATAAGACCGGTGATAAAAGCTTTTCTATCATATTAACACAGGGATTGAATCGCCAGATCAGAAGAATGTGTGAATATCTGGGATATCATGTATGTACATTGAAACGTATCCGTATCATGAATCTTACACTGGACGGCCTGAAATGTGGAGAATATCGGGAAATATGTGGAGATGAATGGAAGAAACTGAATGAACTGATACGGGATTCTTCCAGTGAGACAGTAATCAGAACAGGAGGACAGCATGGAAACATCAGCGGCAGAACAAATAAAAGAACTGGTGCAGAAGCTGAACGAAGCGGCAAAGGCATACTATCAGGAAGACCGGGAGATCATGAGCAACAGAGAGTACGACGCACTGTACGATCAACTGGAAAAAATGGAAAAGGAAACAGGAATCGTTCTGGCAGACAGCCCAACTGTTAATGTGGGGTATGAGGCAGTCGATGTACTGCCAAAGGAAACGCATGAGTCTCCAATGCTTTCGTTGGATAAGACTAAGGACAGAGACGTTTTAAGAGCGTTTATCGGGATACATCCAACCTTGCTTTCCTGGAAGATGGATGGGCTTACGATCGTTCTCACATATGAAAATGGAGAATTGCTTAAAGCCGTTACCAGAGGAAATGGTACCGTGGGAGAGGTAATTACAAATAATGCAAAAGTATTTAAGAACATTCCACTGAAAATTGCGTACCGGGGCAGACTGGTCCTGAGAGGGGAAGCCATCATTACTTATTCTGATTTTGAAAAGATTAATGATACGATCGAAGATGTAGATGCAAAGTACAAAAATCCTCGAAATCTCTGCAGTGGTTCGGTTCGACAGCTGAATAATCAGATCACGGCAGAAAGAAATGTACGCTTTTATGCATTTGCTCTGGTTTCTGCACAGGATGTAGATATGCATAATTCCAGAAAATATCAGATGGAATGGCTTAGAAGACAGGGATTTGAAGTAGTAGAATATCGTATGGTCACAGGAGAGAATCTGGACGAAGCAATGGATTACTTTGCACATGCGATCGAGAAAAATGATTTTCCATCAGATGGGCTCGTTGCATTATATGATGATATTGCCTATGGAGAATCACTCGGAAGTACTGCGAAATTTCCCCGGAATGCGTTTGCTTTTAAATGGGCCGATGAAGTGAGGGAGACGACACTTCGTGAAATTGAATGGAGTCCTTCAAGGACAGGTCTCATTAATCCGGTTGCCGTATTTGATCCGGTCGAACTGGAGGGAACGACAGTCAGCCGTGCCAGCGTGCATAATGTGAGTATCGTGAAAGATCTGCAGCTGGGAATTGGGGATACGATTCAGGTATATAAAGCAAATATGATCATTCCACAGATTGCTGAGAATCTGACACGAAGTAGTAATCTGGAAATACCGGAAAGCTGTCCGGCGTGCGGTCAGGAAGCCAAAGTGATCAGGGAAAATGATGTAGAGGCACTTTACTGTATGAATCCGGACTGTGCGGCAAAAAAGATCAAGGCATTTACTTTGTTTGTAAGCAGAGATGCCATGAATATTGACGGACTGTCAGAGGCAACGCTGGAAAAATTTATTGCAAAAGGTTTTATACACAACTTCGGAGATATCTTTGAGATAGAAAAGTTTCGTGATGAGATCGTAACGATGGAAGGCTTTGGAGAAAAGTCCTATGAAAATCTGATGAACAGCATTGAGAAGGCAGAAGAAACAACACTTGCAAAAGTAATCTACAGTCTTGGAATCGCAAATATCGGACTTTCCAATGCAAAAGTAATCTGTCGGCATTTTGATGATGATCTGGACAAGATCCGTTCAGCAGATGAAGAAGAAATCAGTGCGATCGATGGAATCGGACCGGTCATAGCAAAGAGTCTGACAAAGTATTTCAGTAATCCGGAGAATAATCAAAAAGTAGATCATCTGCTGAAATATCTTCATATTAATAAGGAAGAAATTTCCGGTGAGCAGATCTTTGCAGGAATGAACTTTGTCATTACCGGAAGTCTGGAACATTTCAGTAACAGAGGAGAAGCCAAAAATCTGATCGAATCACTGGGCGGCAAAGTAACCGGTTCGGTGACGGGTAAGACAAATTATCTGATCAATAATGATATGACTTCGAATTCATCAAAAAATAAAAAAGCCCGGGAACTTGGAATTCCGATTCTGTCAGAGGAAGATTTCCTGAAACTGGCAGAAAGATAAAAGATTATATCAGATATGAGATGACTCCACCTCTGCAGGTGGTGAGCAACAAAATTATATCAGTGGCGGGATTCTTGAAAAATTTGTAATTGGACAAAAGGAGGAACAGAAAATGCCGATTAAGATACAGGGAGATTTACCGGTAAAAGAAATTCTTGAAAGAGAAAATATATTTGTTATGGACGAGGGAAGAGCGGTACACCAGGACATTCGCCCACTTCAGATTCTGATCCTGAATCTGATGCCTCTGAAAGAAGAAACAGAACTGCAGCTTCTGCGGTCTCTGTCAAACACACCATTACAGGTGGACGTGACTTTTATGGCAGTTGAGAGCCATCAGGCAAAAAATACGTCTGCCAATCATCTGAATAAATTTTATCAGACTTTTTCGGAACTCAAAGATATGAAGTTTGATGGAATGATCGTGACAGGAGCACCGGTAGAACAGATGGAGTTTGAAGAAGTGGATTACTGGAACGAGCTGACAGAGATCATGGACTGGACAGAAAGTCATGTGACATCTACGATTTTTCTGTGCTGGGCTGCACAGGCAAGTCTGTATCATTTTTACGGACTTCAGAAACGTCAGCTCGATCACAAAATGTTTGGTCTCTTCTGGCACAAAGTTCTGAATCGTAAGATCCCGCTGGTCAGAGGATTTGATGATGCTTTTCTTGCACCACATTCCAGACATACAGAGGTTCCAATCGAAGATATCCGTGCATGTAAAGATATCACGATTCTTGCAGAATCTGAGGAGGCGGGGCTTTTTCTTGCAATGGCGCAGGGGGGACGTAAGATTTTTGTCATGGGACATCCGGAATATGACCGTGTGACACTGGATGGAGAATATAAGAGAGATGTAGGAAAGGGACTTCAAATCGATCTTCCGAAGAATTATTACAAAGATAATGATCCGGAAAACAGACCGCTGCTTCTCTGGAGAGCTCATGCCAATAATCTGTATACAAACTGGCTGAATTATTACGTATACCAGAGTACTCCGTTCGACCTGATGGGAACACCGGATTTTGGCAGTATTTCGTTTGATTGAGGGCAAAAGAAATTTCACGTAAGTTGCCATAATTTCACGTAATTTAATAAAAAAATGGTGTAAAAATGGTGTATAGTGATTAAAAAAATGGTGTAGAGATTATTTGAGATGTAGGCAATGAGAAAAATCCTATAAAAAAGAAATATGAGAGTTTTAACATAAGCTCATGAACGTAGATAAAACTATAGTTCGTGGGCTTATTTTAGTGCTTTTATTTATCTTTATACGAGAAAAGACACCTGATCTGCACATATTTACCCTTCCTACAGTAAAATCCCTTAAAACGCAAATTAGATCCTTATACGGGCATGATTTACAACAATATACACGTGAAAAATGAAACACCGATTTCATCAGCAAAAAGGAGTAAAAAAATGAACAAAGTATATGATAAAACAGAATTTATTAAATATATAAACAAGCGGGCAAAAGAACTGTACCCATTAAGCGAGTTGAATTACTGGGATTGTTACTATGCTTTGCAGACCATGAACCATTGCATTGAGGAAATTCTTGAGAATGGAGATTCCGTATTTATTCGCAACTGGTGGGACATTAAACCGAAGCTGTTTAAATCAATCAAGAGATATACTCCATTATTAGGCAGAGAGTATGAAGTACCTGAACGATATTATCCAAGATTATCGGCACATACAAACTTCAAGCGAGCTTGCACAAAGTTTGAAGAGCGATTGGCAGCAGGTGAATTTGATGAAGAAGATGAGGAGGAATGCGATGAGTAATATAGAAAATACAGAAATGATGGACGAGGAAATACCAGAAATCCAGTACATATTAGACGAAGATGGAAAGCTGACAGAAATGTTAAAGAAGGATGTTGTGCCAGTAGAATATCCAGTAAATTATAAACTATTAAATGCATTTGAGGTGTTTGTGAGAGTGCCAGACACAGAAAGTTATTGGATCAGCAATTACGGACGCATGATAAATAATGCCCAGCACAAGGATAAGACAAAGTTTTATGAGCATAAACGAGGGAATGTGCATTATACAATTTTTGAAGTTGAAAATGAACTGGTGGAATTTGCAAAGGGTGATAAACCTGCGGTATATAAGAAAAATAAGACAAAGGTTGAAACATCCCCAGCTGAATTGGTTGCAAAGAATTTTCTTATAAAGAAGAAAAGAAATAGCTCTAAGGTATGGCATAAGGATGGTGATTTTGCAAATAATTATTACAAAAATTTGATATGGGTATCAAGAGATAAGTTTGATAAATTAAAAGCAGGTAAAATTACTTGGCAGGAGTTAGGATATAAACAGGAATATATTGAGTATGAGAATAAAGCATCTTATGAAGTTTTGAAAATCTATGATTCGCTTAGAGGAAGATGTAATAATTCAGGACTTAAAATTTCTCGTGTTGCAAACTGCTATGAAGATGCATACATGAGTCAGGAATGGCTTGACAATTCGAGGAGCTTTGTAAAATGGTATTTGGATCATTATTACGAGGTGCCAGGAGAATCTATGGCGGTTGACAAAGACTTGTTTGGTAATGGAAGCAAGGAGTATGGGAAGGATACCTGCTGCATCTTACCACAAGGATTGAATACATTGTTGTCAAACTGTAAGAAACATTATATTGAAGGTCAAACGTCTGATACGGTTTTACCGATGGGAATTAGATATAATGGCAAAAATAAAAAATACTATGGGGAAATTACTTTGTCTGGAAGTGGGAATACAATGAAACTGTCTGAATGGGATTCTATAGAAGAGGCTTTTGCCGAGTACAAAGTTGTGAAGAAAGCGGATGTGATTGTGACGGTTACAAAATATAAAGATGTGATACCAGAGTATATTTACAAGAAGTTCTTTGATATTGAAATAAATCCGTATTGATTATGGGGTATGCCAGAAATGGTATGCCCTATTTTTTTTATGTTTTTGCGAAATGTTAATGTATGGGGAAGATGTCGAATTTTGTCTATAAATCTTGCTTGTATGCAACAAATGACGAGAGTACACTGAGTTTATAAAGGTTGATCGTCATCTGATGGCACGTAAACGCAGATATCTTGAATTTGACAGTTGAGAATTCGGCAAAGATCATTGATAGTTTTCATGGAGATGTCTTTGTTGTGCTTTAAGCGGTGAAGCGTGCTATGGGACAGATGATGTTTATTTGTAAGTGTATACCAGTTTTCTGTTGATTTTTCTAGTGTTTTCCAGAATGGAGAATAATCTATCATGGTTTCTTCCTCAAATTATTGTATAGAATAACCATAAAATAGATTCTAATACTTGAATATCTTCGATAAAACGAATATACTATATTACATAAAATTAAATATGGCATAACCAGAGAAATCCGGTGACGCAAAACTACAGGGTCTAAGCAAATGTATGACAGCCAGTTGCACTTAAGAGATATTAGGATATTGCTTTATGAAGTGATGTCTTTTTATTTTTAAAGTATAAAAGAAAGAAGGATTTGTATGAAACGAAAAAAATTGTTATCAATTATGGGTGTTGCTTTTATGACAGCGGCAGTATGTATGTTGACTGCATGTGGGGAATCTGACAATATTGATGATACCTCAGAGGAAACGACTTCAGATACCTATGATTCTTCATCTGATTCCAGTAGTTATACCTCATCAACTTATGATGACGATGATTCATCAAGCTACAGTACATATAATTCAGAGGATGATTCAGATAGTTATAGTACGTATAGTTCATCTGATAATTATAACCAGAGTAGTTCTGATACCTATAGTTCTTCAAGTTCAGATAATGATTATTCTGAAGGACATGCTTATGATAAAAGTGATCCATTTTATTCTGCAAACGATGCCGATGGAGATGGCAAATTGACAGATGAAGAGTGGCAGAACGCGATGAATGATGCGATAAATTATTACTATTATAGGATGCAAGAGGACAATTAATTGTAAGGGATTGAGAGGAAAGAATGAAGTATATAAAAGAGCAAGATATATGGGTATGGGCGGAATGTTCAGAATGTGGAATGACTATGAAATTCCGCAAAGAGGATTTGAAACTTGATGAATCTACAAAGACATACCATTTAAAAGAAGGTGTGGAATGTTTTTGCGGAGAACAGAGCTGTGATATTGAAGAAGTTCCTGAAAAGAAAAATGTAACAACTGTTCAGAGCAAAATAAATGAACCATCATATTCGGTACCAGTAAGAAATATTCCACGTTGCCCGACATGTGGATCTACGAATGTTACTAAAATTTCTTTAGGTGCAAAAGCTGTAGGCGGTGCGATGTTTGGCATATTTAGCAGTAATGTAAGAAAGAGCTATAAGTGTAATAACTGTGGCTATAAATGGTGATGATATGGAATATTTTAAAAAATTACAATGTTATAAACCTAAGACAGGTATTATTGATGCGCCTATAAGCATTGAAGAAATTGCATTATTGCAAAATTCAGTGGATAAGAATATATTCGGACGAGTTAAATTTATAAATCGTTCGTTACAAGAAATAATTGCCATTTTTATAGATATAGAGGCGCGAAATATTGCAGATGAAATTATTCCTGTAGAAAAAGAAAGATTTATTTATCAGGACATGCAAATTGATCCTGGAGAGTTATATGGCAATAAAATTCCAATCCATCTTCCGGAAGACACTAGGATATTTAAAGTGAGACTGGAAAAAGTTGTTTTTGCAAATGGGGATATCTGGAATTGTTCTTCGGAATTAGAATGTGAATGTATTCCACAGCAGGAGATAGATATACCAGAAGAAATTGTTGACAGGATACAAAATGAATTAATGCCACATTTTGAACATATGGAATATATTCATTATTATTATGAGGCTGGAGAGAACTTTTGGGAATGTACATGTGGTAAAGTAAATGACATAAATAATGAGAAATGTACCTTTTGCGGAAACAAAAAACAGTCACAAGAAGAATATTTATCACAAGAAAAATTAGTTCCTCTGATTGTTCGGAAGAAACAAGAAAAACAAGTAGAAAATGAAGAAATCGCGCGTGAAACTGCCGAAAAGGAACGTTTGCGAGAAGAAGAAATTCAAAAGGAATACGAACGCAAAAGGAAAATATGGGCACAACACGATAAAGAAAGGGAAGAAGAAAGAAAAGAAGAAGAGAAAAAGGAGAAGAAACGAAAGAAAATTAAAAAGATTATTCTATTTATAGTGCTTATTTTTGTTGTTGCGTTAATAATACTATTTATTCAACAAATTCGACAAAATAGAATAGATGCATATAAAAAGGGTGAAGATGCATATGCAGCAGGGGAATATGAGCTTGCAATTGAGCAATTTACTAAAGCGTCAGAATATAGTGATGCTAAACAAAAAATAAATGAAGTCATGGATTTACTTACTAAACAGGACAAAAAGGAATGGGAAAATTATCTGGATACAGGTGCTTTTTTTACACAAGACGAACTGGATGGATTAATTAATGTTCTTTGTTATTTAGGAAAATCAGAAGAATATGTAAAAGATAATGCTGAATTTATGCATAATGCAGTTGAAATACATGCAGATGAACAGGATTATGTGTGTAAGTATAATATCGAGCATGATTGGAATTTTGGAATTGCCTATGTAGAGCTAGATTTTGACAAATTTGATACAAACCATTGTTTGAAAAATATTTCATTTTATGGCGATTCACCTGATCTATATGAAGAAGATATAGAAGAACTACTGAATCAAAAATTTGATGAAACTAGTTTTCAACATTATACATGGGATATGCCAGAATCAAATAAATTGTTATCAGGTGTAAGTTTTTGGCGGGGGGGATACGTATCAGTAGATACGGGAGAGGATACGTCGAGCTATTGTGAATATAGTCTGTCATTTTATTAAAGATTGCGGCGAAAATAAGAAATTTTCGATAGTTCGGTATTTTGAAAATGAGTGTCTACTGCAAGCGGAACACATGCCAGGGGTACAGATAAAAACGCATTTTTTCAACATGTAATATACCCCCTAACTTGTGTCCCTGCCTCGTCTGGTGGTGACTTCCAGACAGGATTAACCGCTGATTTTCCCTTATATATTCACGAGGAAAAGCACCCTAAATTCTGTCTTAGAATCTGCGGTCTATCAAGTTTACAGGTTCCGTATTATGGGCTGAAATAGTACTGCAATACAGGTAAATATATAAGACAAAATGGGGGACGAAATTTCATCCCCCTTAATAAAAACAGACATGCAAATGGCTAGAGGTTTAATCCCCTAGCCGTTTTTTACACTTGTGCCAATATGTAATTGACAGCCTTTTCTGCTTTGCTACTTGCGGAGACGATAAACTTGTTGTCGCTCCGTAATACCTGCAACCAGTTCTGGATGTATGCGGTTGAGTTTCTGAAGGTTTTCGGTGTCTCAATTCCGGCAATGCTCATCAAGGTAGCACTTCCGATCTCTGCTACAAGTTCCTCTTTGCTGTAGTTCTCTGATCCGAAAGATGCGACTGCTCCTGTCTGCAATCTGTTGAGTCGGGTCTTGTGTCCTGAACTATGAACTAACTCATGATAGGTAGTTGAGTAGTATTCATTTATCATGCTGTACTGTTCCTTTAAAGGTACGACAACTGTATCATTTGTAGGGCTGTAATATGCCTTGTTGCTCTTGCATTCAATGAAGTTAAGATGCTCACGTTTGATGTAGTCTGTTATAATCTGGTCACCTGCTTCGATCGGTTCAACTTCATCGTTGAGCTGTTCCAGTGCAAGTGGTTCAACACCGTCAACCTGTGATATGTGAAATACATTGTAGTATCTCAGCAACGGTATCTTTTTGATCTCGATTTCTCCTGTATCTGGATTAGTTTCTTTCGATTCGAAGATTTTCCAAAATACCACAATCTCAGATTTTGCTCCCTTGCGGACATGACCGCCTAAATCCTGCCACTGTTTAAAGGTTGCATATTCTCCGCGATGCTGTAAGAGCATCTGATTTAATAAACTATAAGGTCTTTTGGTGATGCGGTTGTATGCACCTGATCGGATGCCTGTCCACGGTTTCTGCCACGGGATTTGTCCTTTTTCCAGTTCTGCGATTATTCTATCTGTTACCATGTCATATACGTTTGCTTTTGCCATTTGCATTACCTCCATAAAAAAATGTGAAGCCCTGACAATTTAACAATAGACTTCACACTCTTTAGGCGGTTATTTATGCGATTTTTGCTTTAAGCTCTGCAATTTCTTTTTGCATGTCGTTGTACATCTTGAGAAGTAAGGATGTGTTGTCATTCTCAAGTTTAGCAATTCTGTAATATTGCTGTAACTCTTCCAGATTCTTCTGGACTTTCTGAACGTCACTTTCAAGATGTTCCTGTACTCTGTCAAGTTCTTTGAGGATCATATTCTCTGATGAGGTGATGCGTTCATCTATCTCTTGAAGCATCTTATTATCAGATGCAGTGATACGTTCATCTACTTTTTGAAGTATGTTATTTTCTGACTGTGTGAACAGTTTTTCAAGGATTTCAATATCTTTCTGATCTAACATCTATATCCCTCCTGTGCTGATATTGTACCACGTCCAGATCGTGAAGTCTATTATTAAATTGTCAAGGTTCTTGGTTGATTATGGGATAATTATACACTTAGAACAAGTGCATGTAAATTGACAAAATAGACAAGAAATACACCTGAAATTAGTGTATAATATACACATGAAACAGGTGTATTAAAATTGTTACTTATTAATTATTCGTTTTCGTCTTCTATATATTCAAGAATATCTCCAGGCTGACAGTGTAAGAGTTTACATATTGTATTTAATGTTTCTTTACTAGCAATTTCGCCTGTCCTTATTTTTTGTATCTGTGCTTCTCCGATAACTTTATCTTTTCTTAGTTTATATGTAGTATAACCTTTGGTTTTTAATTCTTCTAATATATCTATCTTATATTTCAGCATAGAAATTTCCCTCCTGTTTTGGATTGTACCATGTTTTTTGTGGGTTTACAAGCAAGATTTAATAGACACTTGTAATAAGTGTATAATATACACAAAAAACGAGTGCATATTTTGGGTAGTATGTCAATAGACATACACTCAAAATAAGTGTATTATAATCTCAACAACAAAACAACAGCAACACACAAGCAACCGGATAGCCGAAAGCATCCAATACTTGAAACCATATACCTGTGAGGCAGAGAGCCAATAGTCAGGAAGATGATTCAAGGGTTGCTACTAAAGAAGAAACTCAGGAGGAAAAACATATGTGTAGAACGATGAACGAACTTGAAAAGGTTGTAACTGATTACAGATCACTTAAAGCATTAAAAGAACAGGTTGAAGAAGAACTCAAAGCAGTTGAGCGTGAGATCATCGGATACATGGATACAAACGAAAAGCTTACAGAGACAGGCAAGGATTTCACAGTAAAACTTTCCACCTGTGAGAGACGTACGATTGATACACGAAAATTAGAAGAAGACCTTGGAAGTCTCGCAGAATATCAGAGAGTTAGCCAGTACAGAAGACTTTACGTTAAATAGATCTCTTACCCTTCCGGTGGCGGTTAACCGGAGAAAGGACTAAACAATGTTGTACAGAGTTTTCTTTAATGCATCCAATGTCAGTTATGCCAGATGCTTCACAGATAAAAAGGAAGCTGAACATTTCTATAATGAACTTTTACATGCAGAATGTTATCACAATGTAGCATTTCAGGAGGGATGAAGATGTACACCACATACGAAAGTCCATTTGCAGGACGTATTTTCACAGAGCATCAGATGCAGAACATCTACCAGTTAATGATAGATAAAACTGAATATCCGACTTATGAAGGATGGATATACGACATGACTAAATCGGGAGTATACGAGGAAATCTAGTGGTCATAACCACTATAAACAGGGCTTTAAGTTATGAGCGTTGACCGTCACAATGGCGGTCAGGTAGCCAAAAAGGAGGACAAAAGACATGTTAAATATCTTTACAAGAAAGAAACAGAAGATAGACAAACAGACATCTACAGAGATTGAAGCAATCAAAGCAGATATGCAGAAAGCTTCAGATCAGTACGAGGCAAGCAGACAGCAGGTACTTAAAAATCTGGAACTGATAAACAGCATCCTGTAAACAATATTCCCTTGCGGTAGGTGGTAAGACCGTAGAAAGGACAAGACAAATGGCATATTTCGCAGGACAGTTAATTTTTTATGGAATCGTAGGATTTGTGGTTTATGCATTACTTTCATAGATGGGAGGTCATGAGAACATGATTAAATCAACAGTTATTAAATTATTCATTTCTGCATTGGTAGCAACAACACCTGTACCAACAACAGCTTATACGACAACGGGTACCTACTATGCCGACAGTCAGACAGTCGTTGATTCTTCCGGTGAGGAATGGGGATACGACACAGAACTTGACGACAATACACCTGTAGTTATCACATTCGATTCACAGGGCACGGACAACAGATACGATGATGAGATCACAAGTGTGACCGCAATTAACGAATAGGAGGATTAGAACTATGATGTACGATGAATTTTTAGCACTGGGCGGTGAGCGAGTAAAGCATATCACATTCGTTGAATATGCCACACTTGTAGAACCTTTATTTGAAGAGATGAATATCTGGAAGGAGGTATTTATGGAGCGGTTACTTCCATTGCTTGATAAGATTGAAGCATCCACCGTAAACGATGTGATCAACAGATTACCGATTGAAGTCAAGGCAGACATATTGGCAGGTGAACCATACATGAATGAATACATTCAGCGTGTAGCACTTGAATCAAGAAAGCTCATCTATCAGAAGATGCGACTTGAAGAGCTTGTATCTGTCGCAAAATAAAAGAAGAGGAGAAAAGAACATGAAAACAAAAATTATTAAAACTGTAGAGGTTAAAGAACTTGGGGCAATCAACATGGAGAGCATTGAGGCATCAGAGGGACAGTTGACAGTTCACATCCACTTGGACAAGGCAAGCGGTGAGTTGGAAGACCTCTTGAACAATTTACAGCAGGACTTCATGGAGAAACATCCAGAAGTTGAAGAATGGGATATCAATTTTGATGTGCGAGTAGCGTATTCATTTGGCTATCTCACATGGGGCGGTTCTGACTTTAATCTTGACATCTTCGTATGGCAGGATGGACACGATGATGTAGTAGAAGAGTATGACGAGATTCCATTGAATCTTGGAGAAGATGGAACACGAGAGGTTAAAAAGGTCATCTGGGAAGCTCTTGGAAAGATGCTTCTGAACATTTAATAGGATTTGGCTGTGCTATCGGCATTACGGGCAGGAGGTAAAAACAGTGTTTAAAGAGATGATAGATGCGTTAATGGAGGTTTGGATCAATAAAGATTTGACACCAGAAGCAGAGACGGAGTACCAGAAACTTACCACCATGTTAGAAGAAAAAGGGCTGAGTGAAAAAGATGTTGCACTAACACAAGAACAAGTGATGGCATTTAGCGTGGTTGTGCAGGATGACGCTTTTAGAGCCGGATTCCAGATTTGTCTGGACTTAATCAATGGTCGCTTAAAGTAGGAGGAAAAGCAGATGCAGAGAAGAGCGGAAACAGTGATGACTTATGAGGACTGGTGCAAAGCACATAGGAGAACCTTAAAGAAGATGGTAAAAGATACAGTATCTACATGGATGCAGTGGGCAGCAGTTGGACTGATCACCGTTGGATTACCAGTTGGAATGATTGCACACTGGTTATTGATAGGATACTAGAGAGGAGGATGCGGAATGCGAGAAAAGATTATTGATGCAATTTTTGATTCATGGACAGAAGATGGTGACACGGATTTTATCCGTCAGAGAAAAGACGAGACAGCACAGACAATTGATCACCTTGGAATTACCAAGAAAGAAAAGAATGACATGCATAACACAGTCGCTGATCTGCTGTGCGATGTCGAGGAACGAGCTTTTAAAGATGGTTTGCACTATGGAATTGATTTAATGACTGGGCGGATGTTTAGCGAATACTGACGGAGGAAGAGCGATGGAAACAGTAAAAAATACATTTGTTGTTGAGACTGGTAAAGAAAATCAGGTGCGGATTGGAAAAAGTATCATCATGCAGCCAGAAGTACATTTTAATGGCAAGGGCATTAAGTGGTTTGATGACGGTCAGTTAATTAAGAAAGAGAAGGAATAGGATATGCAAGCAGAAAAGAAATATTACAATCCATGTAAACTTGCTTTATCCGGCAGAGAATACAAAGTGCTGAGAAGTTACAAGGATGGACGGAAGAAGATACAATTTGATGACTTCTTTGGTGAAATTGTTATAGCTTATCCTGATGATCTTGACGGAAGGTATAAGAATATATGCGAAAAGATGTGGAAGGAAGAAAAAGACAGGATTGCCAGAGATAATGGATGGATTTAGGAGGAAGAGAGATGGAAAAAGAGCTGTTTGTATAATGGGAGGCAAATATGCAGAGATGGTACGTACTTACAGACGGAACGTATTACATACGCAAGACAAAAAATGGAAAAGTAGAAAAGACGTTAGATGTTCATGAGGCGAAATATTTCAATTCTGATATCCTTGCGGAACGTATGCGTTCGTACTGTACAAAGAAATGTAAAGGGTTTTATGTAGATACTCTTGGAGGTAGTAAGAAGAAAAAAAGAAAGACATATCCGCAAGATATCAAAAGAATGATTTATCTTCGTAATGGTGGATGCTGTTCCATCTGTGGAAAAAGAATGAGCTTGGATGAGTGCAATCTGGATCATCGAATTCCCTTGAGCAAAGGTGGTATTGACGCAGTGGAGAATCTGGATTGCGTACATGTCAAGTGCAACTACATTAAAGCAGATTTGATGCCGGATGAACTGGAAAAGGGAATAAAAGATATCTTCTTGTATCAGATGGAAAAGAATAGCGGTTACAAATTACGGTATAGGATTGCAAAAGCCGTGTTAAGGAAAATTTGCTGAGTTCCAAAAACTGTACAGATTAGGAACTTTCCTTTATTTACGCGGTTTCTGGGATGAGAGGAAATCATTAATTATAATATTGGAACTTTAGTGAAAGAAAATAGGAACTTTTAGGAGCAAGCCATGAATAAGAAAACAGTCGCATTGACAGCGGAACAGTATGAGAAAATTATTAAGACGATGATATCTGGTTTTAATGATACAGATCAGAATGTGGTCAAACCTAATAAGAGAATTGCGACAGCTCTGACTTTAGAAGCAAATCTGGGGTTGCGTATTGGTGATATACTAAAATTAAGATTGTCGGACATTGTGCGCGATGGTGACAGATACCGCCTAGATATCATAGAACAGAAGACAGGGAAGAAGCGAGAGTTTACGGTTCCGTTGGAAATTTATGTGTATATTCAGAATTACGCACTGGAAAATAATATCAAGGCTACTGCGAAACTATTTGACATATCGGGGAGAGCTGTTAATAAGCATCTGCAAAAGGTATGTACGCATCTTGGATTTAGTGGCATTGGTTCGCACAGCTTCCGTAAGTTTTTTGCAACCAGTATTTACAATAATAATAAACATGACATCAATCTTGTGCGTGTTCTGTTACAACACTCATCTATTGCGGTTACTCAGCGGTATATTGGTATACAGTCGGAAGAGATAGAGGAGGCACTACAGAAGCATGTGCATTTAATATAGAAGAAAAACGTTAGTGAGGTGCAAAAATGACGATGGTAACGGAAAAAAATCCATTAACAGAAGAAAAATGCAGCAGGATTATTAACACGCTGTTAGTGGAGTTTAATGGAAGTCAAAAAATGGTAGAGTATAGCAGACAAGTAGCTCTTATATTGGAGTTGTCCGCAAGTTCAGGACTTCGGATCAGCGAAGTGTTGAGTCTTAGTTTTGCAGATTTCAGCTGTGGCGAGGATGATGAGTATTATGTGACTTATACAGATCAGAAGATGAGATGCAAGACCAAGGCAGCAGTTCCGCAGTCATACTATAGGGATATTTATAGATATGTAATGGAATGCAAGGTGGTAACACTGGGGAAATTATTTGATGTGGATATGCGGACGATTAGAAGATATTTAATGAAAGTGTGCGAGAAATTAGATTATCGCGGAATTCAGACGTACCATTTTCGTAAGTTATATTATGGTATTAAACGCGTTCGGTAATTCCTAGTAAAGAAGTAGGAATTAATGCATAAACAGACTAAATAGTAGGACTATAACGTTGAAAAGCCTGATTTTTCCAATGTTTTTTGCAGAGTCCGAAATATAATCCGAGAGAAAAGGTTTACAGATGAAAAAAGTGGGATGTTGTAAAAACGCGGGATTATCGGGCTTTTCTGATGAGTAGAGCGAAAGGAAGAATGTGTTGTTTAGATGGAAAAGAGAAGAACATTCTGTTCGATAATATTCTTGAGTTGGTTTACATGACACTATATATTGTATATGATAGCTAAAAACATGCCAAATATAGTATTGACACATATGGGATTATATGCTATATATAGTAAATATACTAAAGATAAAAACTAATGAGGAACTTTTGTACTAAAGATAAGATATCTGTGCAGGGGTTTCTCTATTTTTTTATAAACGTAAAGTGCCAAAAATCAGGAAAGGATGGTAAAACAAATATGATTTTGTATAATTTGCGATTAATGGCAAAGAATTTGATGGCGGAGTTTCAGGAAGTAACGGAACCATTGGAACACAACGGGGTTAAGGGTTCATTAAGAGAAGAGATATTAACGAATTGTCTTAAAGAATTGTTACCGCAGAAATACTCTGTCGGAAGTGGAATAATTGTTGATGCGGATCAGACACAAAGTAGGCAGCAGGATTTTTTTATTTATGATGCTTTTGATTCACCCGTGTTTTTGAAAAGAAGTTCATATCAGGTAGTTCCGATTGAAAGTGTTTATGCAACTGTAGAAGTAAAATCCTCTTTAAATAAAACTGAATTGGAAAAATGCGTGAAAAATATTCAGAGTGTTAAAAAGTTGAAATTGACTCCGGCAAAAACATTACAGTGGACTCCGCCAAAGGAAAATCAAGTAATGGGAATGGTGTTTGCATACACATCAGACATATCTTTGGAAGCAGTAATAAAAAATTTGAATGAATTTAATCGAGAAATGAAAATTCCGTACGAAGAGCAGATCAATATGATTTGCGTATTAGATAAGGGAGTCATTCTACCATTAGAAAAAAACGGATTGAATAATGTACGGCTTATGCCAAATAATAATACTATGTTGTGTAAAACACAAGGATCTATGGAAGATAATTTATCATTATTCTATCTGCTATTACAGTATCATTTGAACTTACTCATAAAAGCAGCTCCGGATTTGATGGAGTATGCAAGGAAATCGAATCTTATAGATTCGAAAGTAGCAATTCCATTAGATGATATGGATGATAAGACAGCGTTGCAAATTGGAAATGAGGCATTGTCACGAAGTGAAATAGAGAAAATATGTAATCTACATAGAACAATATACCAGGGGGAAAATTATACGGAAGAAGAAAAATCTAAAGCGATAGCAGATTTTTCTAAAATATTCTCAAAAATAGCGAAAGCTAATGCCAAAAAAGAAGAGTAGACATAAATACAAAAACGTACATTTTGCACACTCTTGACATTGTGTACATAGCATGGTAATATAAGTATACAGAAAAAAGGAGTGGTGGTAATATGATGGCGACAAGTGCAACCGAAGTTAGAAAAGAGTGGAGCAGCGTTCTTGATAGCGTTGTGCGAGATAAACCTCAGTTTATTAAAAGAACTAGGGATAAAATGTGGCTGTCCAATCTTGAGATTATGGGCGAGATTTTGGATGCATATAAATTTACAGCAGAGAAATATATCGAAGATGATGGATCAGTGACTCTTTCTTTGAATGAGATTGATTTAGTGGAAAATGCATCTACAGAAGCAGAAGCAAAAAATCTTTTAGCTCAGTCTATCATGGAATACGCAGAGGAGTATTACAATAACTTTTCCTATTATAATGCAGCTCCAAATAGAAAGAAACATGTTCCGTATATCTTCAAAGCTTTAATTATGGACGATATTATGAAGATAGGAGAGTGCATTGAATGCCACGATGGAAAGAACTAAAGCGTTTCTGTGAAAAGGACGGTTGGGAACTGTACAAAGATACAGACCATTACTTTTACCGGAAAAGGATGGATGATGGTCAAGTAAAAATGACTAAAGTATCAAAAGGTTCCGGTGAGATACATACAAGGATGTGGCAGCAGATATTAAAGAAACAGTTGCAGGTTACACAAGAGTATTTTAATAAGCATATTTAATAGTAAAGCCCTCGGGAGTTATTCCTGGGGGCTTTAATCATCTTCTAGTGGTGGTATAAATAATTCATCACTGGCGGATTGTAGATATTTACGAGCTTTGTTATAAGTATCAAAATCAATAAATGATTCGACACTAGGCAATTTATATATACTTTCATTATCAGAAAACCAGTCATAACATTCTTCTAAGAGTGTTGCAAACCCTTTTCCATTATATACATGATAATTAATATCACGTCCAAGAGTACCAGGACAAGCTCTTTCAATTGTAAATGATACATAAGTGTTAAACTGATTCAAGATTTTAAATAAGGACGGTTTTGAAGCATTTTTCAATTTTGCAATTGCGGTTAAAAAAGTTTTGTAGTTGTTCAAAGCAGTAGTTATTGTACGAATATTTTCTTCTGCTTTTTGCTTATCCCATTCTTTCCATTGGCGAATTGTCTTTAAACTGTTGTTTTTGGCAACAAGATCTGTATATTTGGCACCCATAGACAATAAATCATTAATTGCAGTTTGTTGTTCATGCTCATTCATTGAGTCAACACCGTATACAGGAATATTTATAAGTGCTAATGCTAAGTCGACATTTTTATATATAGAATAAGAAAGTGCTTGAACAGCAGTAAGTGCAGCTTGAGCTTTATTGATACTCATGTTATAAACTGCATTCATTAACTTTTCACCAATATCTTTACTCAATATAGAATGCATCTTATTGAGAATTGTCATCATATCGTATTCCTCGGAAAAATCCTCAGATATATTTATTAAATCAGACCAGTCCTTTTTCTTTGAGCCTATTTGTTGATTTAGAATTTTTTCTATATAATAAGAAGCTTCATCGCTATCGTCGGTATCATATAAAATTTTGTAAATGGAAACGAGATCATCCTCAGATATTTTCTGAGTTTTTTTACCCTCAATATTTTGCAACCAAAATTTAGAATGACCACTTTTCTCTGATAATTCATAAGATGACAGTCCGCGTTCTTTTCGGATTTCTATAATATTTTCTCGTAATCTATCTGTGATTGCAATTTTATTGCTCGCCATCAATTTCACCTCGACTATTGGAATAGAGTAATTGTACAGTAATTACTTGAAAAAGTCAAATAAGTATAAAAAATACTAAAATACTCAAAAAAATACTTGACACGTAAGAGATGTGGTGGTAATATCTAAAATATCAAAACGATACAGAACAGAAAAGGAGATCACACATGAGAACACGAAGTAGACCAAATAGAAAAAGGGAGATCAAAGCGTTTACCAGACACTAAGACTCCCTTACTGCTGAAACGAGTTACCAGCTCGCTTCCTATGTACTGGTACAGGCTCACGAAGAACCTATACTTTTCTTTGACGGTTTAAGTATAGCATCGAATCACCGAAGATGCAAGAATTCTTTCGTGGCAAGTCTGCCGAAATTTCCAATTAACAATTGAAGACCGCAGCTTTAATGTGACACCTGCTGCCACTCTTATTTTTGTACCATGAAAACTGAATATGGAGAACTGCCAATGTGCGGAGTGATTGATTCAGGCTGAGAAGCCTATTTATTTTTAACGTTGAGTGAACAGCTAATAGAAACAAGAGTAAAGATTTTAACAGTAGACAGAACATTACGCACTAAGAAGGAGATGATTATAAATGGAATTAACACGAAAGGACTTTGTGTATCTAAAGATTCTTTACAAAAAAGGATGCACAAGTTTCTTCCACAGCATGACTCTCGTAGAGATTATGGATGTCACGAAGACAAAGAGGGCATCCACATATCGAAATCTACAGAGGTTGCTCAAGAGCGGATACATAGATAAAGCATGTAAATCTGGACAAGCTGACACGTACATGCTTCTACCAAAGGGCATTGAAGTAGTAGAAAGAGAGGCTGATAAACATGTTGAAGGATGAAATTGCAGTGATTGGCGCAGGATTGGCTGGTGAGACAGTTGGCATTGAGTTCCAACGGAGAAATTACCTCACGTATTTGATAAACGGGTCGGTACAGGACAATAAGAGTTTACCGGATGCGAAGAATCTTCTGGTTTTGGAGGGATATGATGGTCTTAGTGGCGAGAGATCACTTGCCTATGAAGCCCTGAAAAGGAATCGAAGGATTTTAAAGAAGATTGCTGAGATAGATAAGAAAATCATCATCTGCATCGCGTCAGGTGGTGGCTCGACCGGATCGGGCACGCTTCCTTATATTAGTGAGATAGCAGCAAGTAACCCAGACAAGATTGTCGTTGCAGTCTTGCTAATGCCACGACCAGACGAAGCGATTCAGAAACGATTGAACGCATATAACGCAGCTAAAGAGTTGATGGAAGTTGAAGGACTGGGCGCGATAATCTTTGTTGATAACAGTGCCTACGATGATCTGAATAAGATTAACATGACTTTGGTAAATATGTTGGATGTATTCTTTACAGATGCTTCTTATTCTAGTGGTTCTAACTTCGATGACGCTGAGAAGATGAAAATGTTAAAGGATAACGGAGCATTCGTTTTGGCGATGTTGTCAGATAAGAATGCTGAAGGAAAGCATGTTACCACGCAAGATATGCTTTCTGCATTGACTGCGAAAAATATTTTCCTTCCATTAAATGATGATGGAGTAATCAACAATATCGGCATCATCAATCAGGGCAAGAACAAACTTGATGAGCATGAGATTGTAAAGGCAATCGGAACACCCGAGAACATTTTCACTGGAGCAAATGGCAACGTGAACATCGCGTGTGCGTCTGGACTGTCTTATCCGATTGAGTATATCAAAAAATTAGGTAAGGGAGCCATCACAGAGCAGAAGAGCAGGATGGAGAAGCGCAAATCCTTATCTTTACTGGAAGACTTGGAAGATGTTGATGAACCTGTTATGCCGGAAGTTAAAACAAAATCTAAGAGAAAACAGATCAGCTTCGAGATGTTACAGGAATTAGATTGAAATGTGAAGTAACAGCAATGAAACGCAAAGTAACAGAGAAATATTATATATGGAACAGAAAATACAAAGGAGATATTAATTATGATGAGAGAAGTAACAGTACAGGAATTTGTAAAAGCAGTGAAAGACGTAAACATCTATGACTTTGAAGTCATGACTGGAATGAAGATTGACATGTCCAAGGCACGAGTTGAGTATGATGCATCAGATAAAGAACTGATTATTGTAGCCGGAAATCATGTGACTGATGGTTTAGGTTCCATTCGAATCAGCGAGGCGCTGATTGAATCTATTGATTTTGATGAGGAAGAACGGGTGTATGTTGTTACTCTGATTAATGGAACGGACTTCACAGTTTGGAATGTGGAAAATACAGATGTGTAATAGATGAGAAGATATGGATATTGTACTGGATGATGCAGTACATCACTAAAGAGGAGAAGTACTATGGATAAAAATAAATTAAACAAGTGTCTTGAGGTATATAAGAAAAACAATAGCTGTAGATTTGTGCGAGTTCCAGAAATGAGAAAATTTTTAATGGATGAATTTGGCTTTAAGATTCCAGTAAATACCAGAAAACCAGAACTCGAGCAGCTTTTTCTTGATAATTTGAATCCCGATTCTATTGAACGCTATATGCAGGTAGAGCGATTCGGGGTTATCAGCTCAGATATTCAAGAGATACTGGGAATCTCAAAATATAAGACATCAAAGTTGATTAAAGCGGAGAAATTTGACGTGAAATATATATATGTTACGCATTCACCAGGATTTGAACTACATATTCCACTCTATGATATTTCAAGTGTTATCGCATATATGCAGGAGAAAAGATAATGAATGATAAATTTCACGAAATAGACATTGTAACAGAAGATAATCTGATAGACCTTATAGATTATTTAAATGATGAAGTACGGCCCATTAAACAGTCATTGTATGGATTTTTTTCAGATGAATGTGCATTTAGTCTTTCTGGATCACCTGCATATGTGACAATGGCAAAATACAAAGACCAATATTGCGTTTACGTTACATGTGAGTTTTCAGAAGAGTATGATCCAGAAACACGGTATGATTTGTGTGACATATTTAATTCATATGAAGATGCAGATGAGTATTTCAATTCGTTAAAAAACAAAGGTTTAAAATCAGGTAAAGAACAAATGATAGAGTGTCAAAATAAAACTATTGAACCTAAAGCTATTTGGATTACTTGTAATAGTACGAAAATTGAATTTAAAGTGTTCTATTTGGGACGATTACTCATTGAACATATGAAATGCTTGGATTATGAAATCATTAATAATGCTATAAGAGAATTTGATGATTTTTGTGAAAAAAATGGAATAACTATAGATCGCATCACCAAAAAAAGACCTTGGAATTCTTATCAACGTTTCTATGTTATTGAATATACAAATCAAAATTATGAACAGCATACAGCAGAAATACATATTCCAAGTGCTTTGCAGAGGAATCAGAGAAGTGTAGTTAGTCTTATAAAAGAGAATGATATAGTGTAGCCAATAAGAAATAATTGAAAAATGAGGAACAGTTAATTATGACAGAACAGAAGAAATTGACAGGAAAATGCAAGTTTTTTGACCGTAAAAAGGGATGGGGATTCATTACCGGATCAGATGGAAAAGATATGTTTGTCCATCAGACAGACATTCTCATGGACGGATTTCGTACATTAAAGGATGGTCAAGCTGTAGAATATGAGCCGTTAACGCGTGATGATGGTAGAGTTCATGCTACGAATGTGACGGTGATCGAGGATAAGAAGCCGGACATCAGACATGCATGTGCAGTAGTGCTTACTCCTGACGGTGTGAAGCCTGTACTTTAAGAGCAAATGGCACATCGCTTCGGTGGTGTGCCAACTTATAAGATTATTTACGCGGTCAAGACCGTAAACAAGCGGAGAGAAACGATGAAGAAAAATACGAATCCAGTAAAATTAAGAGATGCTCTTAATAATAAGAAGTTATTTGTGACATCCGGCAAAGCATTCATAGGCGATACCGTAAGAGATTATCCGCCGGATCAGTTCACAGAAGACCTTGAATTTCTGTGCGAATCCGGCTATATGGCAGATATGATTGACATGAAATTTGAAATCACAAGCGATGGTGTGACTGTAGACATCGGGCGAATGTGTCCCTGTGACAGATATGTCGTGGTACAGATGAGAATTTCGGATTCTGAGAATCATCAAAAAATAAGGGAAATGCTTGTGGATGAGCCGGAAGATTCAGATTAAATGGAGATGATGAAAGGGGAACAATTATGACACCAGATAAGAGGTTTTACATGATCCAATCGTTGAGCATGGCGAATTGGTTGTGTAGCCAAGGACACAAGATATTGAAGGTCGAGGACAGTACGAAAAATCCGGACTTCAAAGTCTTTTTATTTGAAGACACCGCTAAGTTGCATAAAACAATGGCTCTCTTTAAAAGGGAGGTGTAGCGTGTGGGGTCAAATAGTAATCAGAAGGAACACAAATATTTTTCGGAACTCATTGGAGACTCCTACAAGGAATGGGTGAATACTAGGATTATCCTAGAGGGCGGAACAGGCACTGGAAAAACGTATTTTATTATGAATATTCTCGGAGTGTATGCCCAAGAAACAGGTAAGTCAATTCTTTATCTTTGTAATAGATCAGGTTTGAAGAATCAGACATATGATGAAATTAAAAAATTAGGATTGAGAAATACAATATATGTCACCACATATCAATCATTACAAAGCAGAATAACACGAAAAGAAGAAATAAAGAAATATGATTATGTAATAGTAGATGAAGCCCACTACTTTAAAGATGATGCTTTATTTAATGAGTATACAGATTTGGCACAGCAATTTATTGAATGTCAAACAGATAATGTAGTTGTATATATTAGTGCAACCTGTAAAGCGTACTTTTATAAGATGATAAAGGATGCAACTGTTTTGCAGAACCATTATTTTATAATTCCTAAATCATATGATTATGTTGAATCAGTTTGCTTTTATGAAAAGAAACAGCTAATCCCGAAAGTTGATTGTATTCTGGAAAATGAACAGGATAGTAAAATCATTATATTTTGCAACTCAATATCCAGAATGCTTGAGCTTTACAAAAAGTATGATGATGAAGCATCGTATCTTGCGTCCAAAAGTGCAAAGAAAGTGAGTTCAATATGTGACGAGACATGTATTTATGAACATGATGACGGAAGAGTCACATTTGATAAAAGAATACTCGTTACAACAAAAGTTATTGATAATGGAGTAAACATCAAAGATATACAGGTAAAACATATTTTTTCGGAAATTTTAGATGTTGATTCTGCTATTCAAGCATTAGGAAGAAAAAGGAAAACATCAGAAGATGATACATGTACTTTCTATATAAAACAATATTCTGGACAGGCAATACAGGCGATGATTAATTCTAATGAATTTCAGACGAATCCAGTATTGCTATATCAATCAGATTACAACAGGTTTGTCGAAGAATATGGAGCGAATAGAGAAAGAATTCGTAACAATAAGATATTTTATATGGCATTTGATAAACAAATGGATAAAAATAAATTATCTGTTAATAAGACAAGACTGGAAAAATATCTTTTGGACATATCTACATTAAATGACATGAAAGAATTTGGATATCAAGAGATTATGTTAAAACTACTCGGAGACGAACTTTCCAGTAAAAGTAAAATTCTTGAGTTGCAAGTAGAAGAAAAAGATGAATTCATAGAATATATGAAATCCATAGAAGGTAAATGGTTATATGCGGATGATCGTAAATACCTTACAAAAAGATTTGAAGCAATAGGTATTAAAATGAGAACACCAGGAATCAATGCGTTAAATGGTGCATTGCAAGATGCATATAAAGAGAAATATAAATGTAGATTTCGTAATAAGCAATTGGATGAGAATGGTGAACCCACTAAGAAAAACCTAGTGGATAAGAGAAGAAAGCTAGAAGATGGAAGTATTAACATGAATAGAAATAAAACATATTGGATTCTTGAATAGAATATTTTGGGGCAAGATTAGCACTTCACTATAATATCTAGTGGGATGCGATTCTTACCCCAAGAATTACAGTTCTGGCAAATCTGTTTTACTTTACTGACAATTCCAGTCAGAGAATATAAATGGTGCTGCGCACCTTATTCCTTTCGGAATTTCCAGTAAATAAATTTATTTTTCCTTTACAGGAAGATAAATATGATTTCATTTCATGAATTTATGAAAACTCATAGAATAGAAGACTATGCGTATAGCGTTCATTGAGTCTGAAGTATTATTACATCATCGGTGATGATATATTATATTGAATTTTTGATTTACTGGAATCAATAAATTTATTTCTATTTATATGGTATGAGTACAAAAGTTCTAAAATTGCAATTTGATCTGCAAAAAGTATGGATTTTCCAATGATTTTGTGATGTGGCTCTTTAGAATAGGGGTGCTGAACGAGATTGTTTGACTGATTCGTGGGTATACATTTTTCTTGTTACTGGAAGATGTTGATGTCAATTTGCACGAATTGAGTGAGTACAAATATTCGTATTCTTTGCGTATTACAAATGGACAACTTTTTCTATTAATGGAACTTATATGAAAGGATGACGTATTTATGAAGAAAAAATATATCACAGTAAGAGAATGGATTAAAAATTATGAAGCTGGCAAATATGATGATCCATCGTTTAATGTACAGTGTAGCGCAGGATGGAACGATTGGTTTTGTCCAGACAGTGAGTTACTACCAAAGCTAAAGAAGTTAGCAAAACTTATTACTAGAATAGAAGATGATTTTATCCTCGATAATTACAAACTTACATTTTATAACATTTATCCGTTGGATTATCCATTATACGATCAGATATTCTTTGATCCGATTAATAGAAAGAAAATAAAAACGGGTTCATTTGTAATCAGTTGTGATCATCCATATAGAAGTAAACATGCGTATGAAATATCTACAGAGAAAAGCGATTGGAAAATAACATTCAAGTGTAACGATATAGATGAAGTATTGGATACAATTCATCAGCTTACACCTGATTATGGACTGCTTGGAATGATAGTGTAATGCATAAAAATTTTATCGTTACTGGGATTTCTAACATCAATTTATAGTAATGATGCGTGGGATTGTATATATACTTTATTAGCAATTATAAACAGCCATTTTTTCTGTAAAGGATATCCAGCTCGGCAGACGAAATCTCACTCCTATTCAGAAGATTTCCATTGCCGAAAAATATAGACCGATTTATGAAAAACAGGCGAAAACAAATCAGTTAAGTGGTTTAAAACAAAATCAGAATAATACCGTTTTACCAGATTTGGCAAAACGGGAATCACCTTTATCAAATCCAGCAAAACCTATTACTTCTGTTGATACTACGAAAAAACTTTCCAAACTTGCAGGCGTAGGTAAAGAGACTTACCGCATGGGCGCAAAAATCCTTAATTCAGATAACGAAAAATTAAAACAGGAAGTTCTTTCAGGTAAAAAGCGCATCAATACGGAGTCAAAATCTTCGGCGAAAAAAGTCTCTACCTTTAATAACGACATGCCTGAAACGTAGGTATATCCATAGTTTTAGAAGCAGTTTAGCACTTTTGGTATGTGAAATAAATCATGTAAGATATTAGAAATTTCAGAGAATTAATAAATATGGTCGGACGGACAGTCTGGTAAAGAGCGTGCAGAATATCAATGAACTTCTGTCTCTGCCATAACAAAAGAAAAGGATGTGTTGTGTATGACATTGAAGCAAGAGTTTATTGATATGCTACACCTGATTGTTGATCCGTTATTGGCGAAAAATGAAGACATGATATGTGATATAGAGGTGGATACTTGCAGATTTATATGCGCAAAATATGACGGAGAAGATGTCACGCATGGAGCTTCTTACCAGTGTGAGAAAGACATGGATGCATGTGCGGAATGTCCGTATTGTAAAAATGCGAAAGTAGATGTATCGTTTTCAAATTGTTGTGACATTATGAACAATTATTGCTTTAGAGCTAAATCATCTATTGATGGTGTTGCTTCTATAAACAACAGAAAACAGCTTATGAAAGAGATTTCTGAATTAAAATTGGAAATTGAAGATACCAAAAATCGAAGGGCTGAATTTGGCAATAAGTACCGTCAGTGTTTAAAGTATGCAAGTCAGTTTATGGAAAAGGTAAAAGAAAAGTATGTCTTACTTTTTGAAGGAGTATCTACAGAGATTGTTCCGATTGTATTTCACGATGATTGTTTTTATGAGGGGAAGAATCCTGATTTTTCACGGATGGGGAGTTTGAATGTAATTAATGATAGCAAACAAAATATGATTAATATTTACTACTGCATGGAAGATGAAGAACGAACAAATCAAAGTATCCGACATGAACTGTTACATTATATGCTTTACCTTGCTGGATATAAGTACGAGGACGATACAGCTATATTCCATTATCTTGGTGATGAGTACGATGCACATGCGTATAAAGAAATGTCGGAAGAAGAGGAAAAGTTATATAATCATATGAAAAATGCTCTCATGGGTTATGAAAAGGCAAAACAAATCACACATATTAAAGATTTGGATTTTGAGATGATGATAAATTCCATGTTGATTTATATTGGAATGATCGAAAATTATACGGAGGTGCCTGATCTATACAGAAAGGTGTATGAATCAGGAAAAGAGGCTATAGAGACTGGCGAGCAATTGAAAGATATTGATGTGGATCGTTTTTTAGAGGAAATGAGAGAGAAAAATGAATTTGCTTTATCAGCCTAAAGT